>MDTG01085234.1_pt1 | contig 18527 bp, 18 predicted proteins | sample 811421 | NCBI WGS metagenome assembly MDTG01 (sample SAMN05326645, study PRJNA326480) | marine metagenome | isolation source: seawater | place: Pacific Ocean: South East | collected 2011
ACCTATTAAGTCATGTTTTTTAAATTTATTAGACATATTTTCATCTACATCGTCTAACAATACGTCAATATTTTGTTTTTTTAGTTCTTTGTAGATTTTTTCAGCTTTTTGAAGGTTTTTTTTATCATTTTTATTTAAACTAGGAATAATTACTATATCAAATGGTGAAATTGATTTAGGCCATTTCATTACATTATTTTTGTAATTTGCCTCTATTGTAGCTCCCACTAATCGAGAGATTCCTATTCCATAAGAGCCCATTTTTACGGTAACTTTTTTACTATCTTGAGTGTCTATTAGACAATTTAGTGGCTTAGAGTATTTATCGCTAAAATAAAAAATATGACCAACTTCAATTCCTTTCGTTTTAATTCGATTTTCTTTTTTAACTTTTTCATTAAAATCTTTCTCATTATATTTTTCGTCTGTTACTGCGTAGATTGAAGAGAAATCTTCCCGCATTTTTTGTAACGACTTATCGGAAAAATCATATTTATCTAAATCTATTTCAAAAATTTTCTTATCTGCGTATATCTGACTTTCACCTGTTTCTGCTAAAATTACAAATTCGTGAGATAAATCTCCACCAATTGGGCCTGTGTCTGCTGACATCGGAATAGCTTTGAGTCCAAGACGATTAAATGTTCGTATGTAAGAGTAAAACATTTTATTATAAGATTTTTTTGCGTCTTCATCGCTCAAATCAAAAGAGTAAGCATCTTTCATGAAAAATTCTCTACATCTCATAACCCCAAACCTTGGTCTAATTTCATCTCTAAATTTCCATTGAATGTGATAGAGAATCTGAGGAAGAGATTTATAAGATTTTACACTGGACCTAAATATATCAGTTATTAATTCCTCATTTGTTGGGCCGTATAACATTTCTCTGCCTTGTCTATCTTTTATTCTAAGCATTTCCTCGCCATAATCTTCATATCTTCCACTTTCTTTCCATAACTCAGATGATTGTATCGTTGGCATGAGCATTTCTTGAGCCCCGATAGAATTTTGTTCTTCCCTAACTATTTGTTCAATTTTTTTCATAACTTTATATCCCATAGGTAACCATGAGTAAATTCCGGTTGCCGATTGTTTAATCATTCCTGCTCTCAACATTAATTGATGAGATTTAATTTTAGCTTCTGAAGGTAGATCTTTTATAATTGGAATAAATAATTTAGATAAGTACATTATTGTAAAAAATTCCTTAAATTAAAGAAACCATTGTTTACCAGATAATATATCATAATAAATAGTATTGATGTAATTATAGTTGTTATTAAAAATTTTTTACCTATTTTTGGGTTTTTTGGAGCTCCTGGATCGTTACCTCCAAAACTTTCTTTAAATATTTCTTTGTTAGATTGTATTCCTACAGGTAAAATTGAAAAAAAAACTATCCACCAAATCATAACATAAACTATTATCGAACCAGTAATACCCATTAAATTCTAGCTATATTGATATTCGTAAAAGGTTTTTTTCCTGTTTTATCTTTAACAATTCTTCTACGATTTTGTTTAATTGTTTCAATTAAATTTTTTTCTTGATTTTTACTCGATAAGGAAAATGTTTTACAAATATTAAAAATCTCATCTTCCATATCAAAAATATAATTTTCCATTTCATCATTTTCTGGAATTCCTCTTAAAGAAATTATAGGTTTTTTTATTTTACCATTATTTGAGATAATTAACGTTATTTCTAAATATCCGTTTAAAGCTAAATTTTTTCTGTCTTTTATTGATCTAGAGTCTGCATCGACACCAAGATTACCATCTAAATATAATCTTCCAGTTGGGGCTTTATCAATTATCTCTGGCATATCACCAGGAAGAATTTTTATTATATCACCATTCTCGATTAACAAAGTTTTAGGTATTTGCATTTCTTTTGCAAATGCTACGTGTTCTTTCATATGTCTATGTTCACCATGAACAGGAATTATACATCTCGGTTTTACCCATTTATACATATCTTTTAAATCATCTCTATTTGGGTGGCCAGAAACATGAACAAATGCATTTTCTTCAGTTATAATTTCTATGTCGTTTCTTACAATCAGATTTTGTAATTGATATAGCTTTTTTTCATTTCCAGGAATAATCTTTGATGAGAATATAACGCAGTCGCCTTCTTCAATAAAAACTTCGGGATGTACACCATTAACAATTCTATTCATTGCTCCCATCGGTTCTCCTTGACTCCCAGTAGCTAGATATAAAACTTTATCTCTTGATATATTTTTTGCATCCTTTGGCTCTATTGGTTCAATTAGATTGCCCAGATAGCCACACTTTTTCGCTGCTTTGTAGATTCTTTGCATTGAACGTCCTACAAGACATAATGATCTATTAGTTTTTTTCGCGCAGTAAAAAATAGACTCCATTCTTGCAACATTAGAAGCAAAAGATGTGACCAAAATTCTTTTGGATTTATTTTCCATTATATTAAATAAACTTTCTCTCACATCAGACTCCGAACCTGCACGACCTGGATCAAAAACATTTGTAGAGTCACAAATCATTACTGAAACACCTTTTTCTCCAATTTTTTTTAATTTCTCTTCATCTATTTTTGCACCTATTAATGGATTGGGATCAATTTTCCAATCACCAGTGTGTAGAATTGTACCTAAAGGAGTGGTAATGCTTAATCCATTAGGTTCTAATATTGAGTGGGTTAAAGTAACAAAATCAATTTCAAAAAAACCTAATTTAATTTTAGTATTTAAAGGAACAATTTTCAAATATTTTGAAATATCAATTTTTTTCTCTTTAAATTTCTCTTGAATAAGTACTGCAGTAAAAGGTGTAGCATATATTTTACATTTTAGTTCAGGCCAAATATGTGCTACGGATCCGATGTGATCTTCATGTGCATGTGTGAGTATTATGCCAAGTAAGTCATCTTTTTTTTCAATTATAAATCCAGCATCTGGAATTATTAAATCAATTCCCGGTATAGAGTCGTCAGCAAATGTAACACCCATATCAACAATTATCCATTTTTGATTTTGTTCATTGCCATAAGCATAAAGATTCATGTTCATGCCTATTTCTCCTGAACCACCCAAGGGACAAAAAATTAATTCATCTTTTTTCATAATAATTTTTTAAGAATTTTTGCAATTCCTTTTATTGTAATATTTTGATCAATTAAAACTTTTCTTTTATGTATATGTCTTTTAAATAACTTTGCATAACCACCTGTTAAAATAATTTTATAGTTATTGTTAGACTTAGACGATATTTTTTTTATTATATTATTTATTAAACCTTCATATCCCCATATAAATCCAGCATTTAAGGCCTCTTTTGTATTTTTGCCGTAATTTTTTTGTGAATGCTTCAATTTTAATAGAGGTAGTAAAGCAGTAAATTTGTTTAAATTTGTAATAGATAAATTTATTCCAGGAGAAATTACCCCTCCTTCATATACACCGTTCTTAACAATATCAAAAGTAGTTGCAGTCCCAAAATCAATTATAATACTATTCCTAAAGTTTAATGATCCAATTGCATTTGATATTCTATCTGAACCTAATTGATTGTAGTTTTTAATATTAATTTTAATTATATCTTTAATATTAGTATCTTTGATTTCTATAACGTTAAATTTTTTATTTTGCAAATTTTTTTTAATAATTTTAAATGCCTTTGGTACTACACTAGAAAAAATAACCTTCTTATTTAAAAGTTTTCTACTAAATTTTTTTAAGAAACTAATCTCTAACTTTCTATTAAATATCTTTTTTGTTTCTAAATTATATATCTTTTTAATTTTAAAATTACTACTTAAAATTGATAATTTAATAAATGTATTTCCTATATCTCCGACTAAATAATTCATTTATATCTTTTTTTTAAATCTAAAAATTTAAATGTCTTTGTATCTTTTATAAATTTTTCGTATGTTTTTTTAATATCCATTAAAATTTTATTATTATCCACTTTTTTTTTCGTAAAATTTTGAATAGAGGATGTTTTAAAATTTTTTATATTGGGAGAAGCAAAAGTATTAATTCCGACACCAATAATTAAGAACTCCTTATCTTTAAACTTAATAAATTCTTGCAATATTCCACAGACTTTTTTTTTTTCTATCAATAAATCATTTGGCCACTTTATGCTTATTCTATTAAGTAAATATTTTGATAAAGTTTTTCTTATCAAATAAGCGTTTAGTAATGCATATTGTTTAAGATTAATCTTTTTAGAGTCTATTATTAGCAAAATAGATAAAAATATGTTTCCTTTTAATGAAATCCATTTTTTTCCCATAGTCCCTCTACCTTTTGTCTGTTTTTTTGAAAAAATTAAAGTAGGTGTAGAAATATTCTTTTTTATAAGTTTATGAGCTACATCGTTTGTGCTTTTTACAATTTTGAATTTTTGTAGTCTTATTTTCATTGGATAAATAAAGTGCTAACCATGTTATTTAAAAAGGACGGATATAGAAAAAAAGAAATTAAAATACTACAACTTATTAACACAGTAATTTGAGCAATTTTATTTTTTATTGGATCAAAAATGATAGAGCTGTCATCGAAATAAATCGTCTTAATTACTTTTAAATAATAAAAAGCTGATATCACAGTTGTGAGCAAACCAATTATTGCTAATGCATACATTTCTTGCTCAAGCACTGCAGTAAATATATAAAATTTTGCAAAAAAACCTGCTAGTGGCGGTATCCCAGCTAAAGAAAATAAAATAATTAAAAAAGAAAAAGCTAAAATTGGATGTTTTTTGGAAATTCCAGATAAATCTGAAATATTTTCTTTATATTCTCCATCTTTTTTCATTAGATACAAACATGAAAATGCTCCAATATTCATTACTACGTAAATTGTTATGTAAATTGTTGAGCTTTCATAACCTGGCAGTACTCCTGTTGCTACTCCAGCTAAAGCATATCCAATATGGCCAATAGAACTGTAAGCTAAAAGTCTCTTAATATTTTTTTGAACAATTGCGGCTACTGCACCCAAAATCATTGACGCAATAGAAATAAAGATAATAATTGATTGCCATTCAAATAAAATATTTTTAAAAGGAATGAGCATAAATTTTATTAATAAAGCTAAACCTGCTACTTTTGGAACAACCGCAAAAAAACTGGTTATAGAGGTTGGTGCTCCCTCGTAAACATCTGGTGTCCACATATGAAACGGGACAGCCGAAATTTTAAATGCTAATCCAACTAATATAAATACCATCGCAAATATTGAACCTGTATTTTCTTTATTTAGTTGACCTGCAATTTGCTCAAAATTTGTTGTCCCTGTAAATCCATATAGTAAAGAACAACCATATAGTAACAACCCGGACGAAAGCGCGCTTAGTACAAAATATTTTAATCCTGACTCTGTGGATCTTGTGTTATCTCGATCAATTGAAGCTAGTATGTATAATGCTAATGACTGCATTTCAAGACCTAAATAAAACAAAATTAAGTCATTAGAGCTGACCATAAAGAACATACCTAAAATTGAAATTAGTATGATTATAGGATATTCAAATTTATTAATTTTGCTATCAGAAATAAAAACTTTTGATGAATTTAAAACGAACAAAGTAGAAATTAAAATTAAAACTTTAAAAAAGTTAGAAAATTTATCTCTTATAAAACTTTCTAAAAATATTTTTTCTGTATTGTGTGGGTTATTCAGTATTATAGCGATATTAATAAGTATAATTACTGTTGTTAAATTGAAAACTAAATTAAAACTATTTCTAACAAAAACCCCAATCATTAAAATTCCAAAAATCGATAAGGTTAAAAAAACTTCAGGTAACATTATATTTAAATTGAAAATCATTTGTTTGCTACACTTATGCTTATTATTGATTGTTCATAATTATTTATCAAATTATCCACTGATACATCTAAAGTTTCAATTAAAGGTGAAGGATAAAAACCGAAGAAAATAATGAAAAAAGCGAGTGATGTTAACATAAATATTTCTAATTTATTTGTATCCTTTAAAGATTTTATGTCATCGTTAATGACTTGCCCAAATATGACTCTTTTTGTCAACCAAAGCATGTAAGCTGCTCCTAAAACAACTCCAATGGTTGCTAAAATTGCAAAAAAGTAACTTTTTTGAAAGGCACCGGTCAAAATTAAAAATTCTCCAAGAAAACCAGTTGTGCCAGGAAGGCCAAGAGCAGCTAAAGCGAAGACCAAAAATAAAAAAGAGTACTTTGGTAAATAAGTTACCAATCCTCCATATTTACTTATCAACCTTGAATGTAATCTGTCATAAACAACACCTACACAAAGAAATAGTGCGGCAGAAATCAAACCGTGACTGATCATTTGATAAATGCTGCCTTCTACTCCTTGTTTTGTTAGTGTGAATATACCTAAAGTGACATAACCCATATGGGCGACAGAAGAATATGCAATTAACTTCTTCATATCGTCTTGCATAAGAGCTATTAAAGATGTGTAGATAATTGCAATTATGCTTAAAGTGTAAACTAACGGTGTAAAAAATTCTGAAGCGAATGGGAACATTGGTATAGAAAATCTCAAAAAACCGTATCCTGCCATTTTTAAAAGTATAGCGGCTAATATTACTGAACCAGCAGTAGGAGCTTCAACATGTGCATCCGGTAGCCAAGTGTGAACTGGCCACATTGGTGTTTTAACAGCAAAAGAGCTAAAGAATGCCAACCATAATAAATTTTGATAATCTTTAGGAATTTTGATTTCATAGATCGATGTAATATCAGTTGTGCCTGTTAACCAATAAATAACAATGATCGCAACAAGCATTAGAACTGATCCTAACAAAGTAAAAAGAAAAAATTTAAATGCTGAGTAAACTCTTTTTGGTCCACCCCAAACACCAATTATCAAAAACATAGGTATTAAACCTGCTTCAAAAAATAAGTAGAATATTACTAAATCTAAAGAACAAAAAACTCCTATGATGAATGTTTCTAAAACCAGTATGGCAATTAAAAATTCTTTTATTCTGTCTTTCACGCTGTTAATACAAGAGATTATACATATTGGGGTGATAAAGGTAGTTAGAACAATAAAAAGAATCGATATACCATCTACACCTAATTTAAATTTTATGAAATTATTTATCCAGGACTTTTCCTCAACAAACTGAAACTCTGAGGAATTCAAGTCCATAGAATACCAAAGAAATAAAGATAATAATAGAGTTGCAACACTTCCAAAAATAGAAATATAGATTGAGCTAAAATTATTTTTTTGATCTTTTGATAAAAAGATAAATAAAGAACTTATAATAGGTAGAAATATAAGCGTCGATAATATCGGAAAATTCATATTAATTTAAAATTAAATAAGTTAATAATATAGATAGTCCAATTAACATCACGAAAGCATAATCATAAATAAAACCAGTTTGAAATTTACCAGCTTTATCCGACACAAATTTAACTAATTTTGAAATTCCATCAGGACCAAATCTATCGATTGTTCCTAGATCACCTTTTTTCCAAAAAAATGAACCAATTTTTTTAGCAGGAGCTACGATTGTAACATCATAGAGTTCGTCAATATACCATTTATTCAATAAAAAATTGTATAAAGGTAAATTTGTAGTTTTAAAACTATCTAAAACTTTGGTATTAGAGATGAAATAATAATAAGATAATGGTATCGCTAAAACCACTAAACAAGGTGTAAGTAATAAAAACCAAATAGGAATATTATCGTGTTTTATTTCTTCAAGAAAAAATATCGATGTCAGCCAAAAATCATTGCTATGATGACCAATTAAAATTTCTTTAAAAAGAAACCCACAAAAAATCGCACCAATAGCTAAAAAAAATAACGGTATTAGCATGACTAGTGGAGACTCATGAGTTTCTTCTATTGATAAAGTTTTATTATTGTAATTACCATGAAATGTTTTAAAGAATAATCTCCAAGAATATATGGATGTAATAAATGCTGTTATAATACCTATGATAGCAGCATAGTTTCCCAACAACGAATTATTTAAATACGCAAACTCTATAATTGCATCTTTTGAATAAAAACCGGATAAAAAAGGGAATCCAGTTAAAGCCAAAGTTCCAATAAGCATAAATACATAGGTATAAGGAAGTTTTTTTCTCACTCCACCCATATTTCTTATATCTTGCTCGTCGTTAAAAGCATGTATCACTGACCCTGAGCCTAAGAATAATAATGCTTTAAAGAAAGCATGCGTAAACAAATGAAACATTGCAACATGATAAGCGCCAACACCTGCAGCAAAAAACATGTAACCTAATTGACTACAAGTTGAGTAAGCAACAATCTTTTTTATATCATTTTGAACAAGAGCCACCGATGCTGCAAATATTGCTGTAGTCATTCCAACAATAGTCACTAAATTTAAAGCTGTTTGTGAGAATTCAAATAAAGGTGAACATCTTACAACAAGGAAAACTCCTGCGGTTACCATTGTAGCTGCATGGATTAAAGCTGAGACAGGTGTTGGTCCCTCCATTGCATCTGGTAGCCAGGTATGTAACAAAAATTGAGCCGATTTTCCCATTGCTCCAATAAATAAAAAAATACAAATTAAAGTTATCAAGCTTGACTCAAATCCAAAAAATGAGATTTTTTTATCTATAAATTGGGGTGCTAATTGAAAGACTTCATCGAAATTAATTGAACCAAAATAATAAAAAATTATAAAAATACCAATTGCAAGCCCAAAATCACCTACTCGATTGACAATAAATGCTTTTATTGCAGCATTATTTGCTGTTTCTCTTTTATACCAAAATCCGATTAGTAAATATGAACATAAGCCAACACCTTCCCAGCCAAAAAATAATTGTAAAAAATTATCTGAAACAACAAGAGCTAACATTGAGAAAGTAAAAAGTGAAAGATACGACATAAACCGCGGTTTATGGGGATCATGGCTCATATAACCAATTGAATAAATATGCACCAAAGCTGATATGAAAGTTACAACAACTAGCATAATTGAACTCAATGGATCTATATTTATAGACCAGTTTGCTTTAAATGCCCCAGAACTCGCCCACTCAAAAATTTTATAATTTCCATATATGTCGTTATTTATCCCTTTATAAAAAACAATTATTGATAAGACTGCTGATAAGCTTATAAAAAAACTAGTGGTAATTTCTGAAAAATACCTTGTTGCCGATCTACCTATGTATCCAACTATAGCTCCGAGTAATGGAAGAAAAATTATTGCGTATTCCATTTATCCTTTCATTCCATGAATATCCTCAACCCTAATTGATCCTCGATTCCTGTAATAAACAACTATTATAGCTAATCCTATGGCCGCTTCTGCTGCTGCAACAGTCAAAATAAGCATGGTAAAAATTTGCCCAACAATATCGCCCGAGAAAATAGAGAAAGATATTAAATTTATATTTACTGCAAGAAGTATTAGTTCTATTGACATCAATATTACGATTACGTTTTTTCGATTAAGAAAAATTCCCATGACCCCTAAAAAAAATATAATCGCTCCAAGTGATAAATAGTGGCCTAAGCCTATTTCAATCATCTATTTTCACTCCTTTATTAGACTCGACTTTCAACAACTGTACAGAGGAACTCGACTCTCTTGAAATTTGTTTGAAATAGTTTTGCTTTTTTACACCTTGTCTTTTTCTAAAAGTAAGTAATATAGCGCCAATCATAGATAAAAGTAGAATAACACCAGCTATTTGAAAATATAAAATATAATCAGTGTACATGACTAATCCTAATTGATGAGTATTGGAAATATTAGAAATTTTAAGTGTACTACTGGTCATTAAATTATCTTTTTGCTTCCATCCTCCTACAACTACAAGTAATTCTAAAAAAATTAATACACTTACAATTAATCCAGTAGGAATATGTGTTGATTTTTTTCCAATAAACCAAGACTGTTTTTGTTCTGCTACATTTAACATCATTACAACAAATAAAAACAATACTGCCACAGCGCCAACATAAACAATAAGAATAATCATTCCTAAGAATTCAGCACCTACCATTATGAATAAACAACCGACTGAAATAAAATCTAAAATTAAAAAAAATACTGAATTTACTGTATTCCTAGATGTAATTACCATTAGAGAAGAAAAAATTGCTATTACTGAAAAAAAATAAAAAAATAAAGTATGAGTTAGCATTTATCTGTAGGGTTTATCTAGCTTTATATTTTTAGCTAGAACTGACTCCCATCTATCTCCGTTGTCTAGTAATTTCTGTTTATTGTAATAAAGTTCCTCTCTCGTTTCTGTTGCAAACTCAAAATTTGGACCTTGAACTATAGCATCGACTGGGCAAGATTCTTGACATAAACCACAATAAATACATTTCAACATATCGATATCATATCTTGTTGTTTTTCTACTACCATCTGGTCTCTCAGCAGACTCTATAGTAATCGCTTGAGCTGGACAGACTGCCTCACATAATTTGCAAGCGATACATCTTTCTTCTCCATTAGGATACCTTCTTAAAGCATGTTCACCTCTCATTCGAGGGCTTATTGAACCTTTTTCAAATGGGTAGTTTATTGTTTTTGATTTTTTAAAAATTTCTTTAATGGCCATAATCAGACCTTTGATAAACTCTATAAGAAAAATCGTTTTTAAAATTCTATTAAATGTCATTAAAAGTTTCCATTTGGCAATTTGTTAAAATAAAATAAAAAACTCGCTGTTAAAACTAGATATATTAAAGAAAAAGGTAAAAAGATTTTCCATCCTAATCTCATAAGTTGATCATATCTATATCTTGGAACGATAGCTTTTATTAAGGCAAATAATAAAAATAAAAATAATATTTTTAATATCATCCACAACGGTGCTGGTATTAAATTAATAGGATAAATATCTAAGATAGGAAGCCATCCTCCTAAAAATAATATTGAACCCATAGCACACATTAATAAAATATTCGCATATTCACCTAGCCAAAACATTGCATACATCATTCCAGAATACTCTGTTTGATAGCCAGCAACTAATTCGGCCTCTGCTTCTGGTAAATCAAACGGCGGTCTATTCGTTTCAGCTAATGCTGATATGAAAAAAATTACAAACATTGGAAATAAAGGAATTACGTACCATAAGTCTTTTTGAGCTAATACAATGTCTTTCAAGTTTAATGAACCTACGCAAAGAAGAACGTTAATTATAATTATGCCAATGGAAACTTCATACGAAACCATTTGAGCTGCAGACCTAATGGCTCCTAAAAAAGGATATTTTGAGTTTGAAGCCCAGCCTCCCATTATAATTCCGTAAACTCCAAGAGATGATACAGCAAATAAATATAAAACCCCCACATTTATATCTGCAAGGACTATTTGTTCACTCATTGGAATAACTGCCCAAGCAACTAGTGCTAAAGTCATAGTGACAATAGGAGCTAAAATGAAAACAGCTTTATTTGCACTAGCAGGTATAATTATCTCTTTAAATATATATTTTAATGCATCGGCAATAGTTTGAAAAAGACCGAAAGGTCCAACAACATTTGGGCCCTTTCTTTTTTGAACTAATCCCCAAACTCTCCTATCAAGCCACACTATCATTGCTACAGATACCAAGATTGGTACCAATAAAAAAACTATTTTATACAACTCGTTTCCTAAAATTTGAAAATATTCTGACATCAATCTGTAGTTCCAGTCTTTTTTAAATTTTGTCTAATTTGTCTACACTCGCTCATTGTCTTTGACGATCGTGAAATAGAATTTGAATAATAGTAATCTAATAATTTTATATCAATGTCTTCACTTATAAATTCTGTTTTCGCTTTATCGTGTAAAACTTTCTTAAATTCTGGAAGTTTATTAATTTTAGAAAAGTTTTGAATTGAGTTTAAAGAATCTTTTCTTAACAAATCAAATTTTAAAAGTTCATTTTTATGTCCTAATTTTTCTATCAAAATGTTAAAAATTTTCCAGTCTTCTTTAGCTTCACCAATAGGGTATGTAGCTTTTTTTGACTCTTGAACTCTGCCCTCTAAATTTTCATAAAGACCGTTTTGTTCAGTAAAAGCGGCACTTGGTAAAATCACGTCAGCTATTTCTGCACCTCTATCCCCGTGACTCCCTTGATAAACTATGAATTCATTTTCTTTTTTTATTTGTAAATTGTCTGAGCCGAGTAAATATAATAATTTAAATTTATTTTTACTTAATTTTTCAAAAAAAGTATAATCATCTCCATTATTTGTTATGATATTTAGATCGATCAATCCTACTGTTGAAGCGTTTTGAATTAAGATATTTAAAGCATTCCAATCTTTATTTATGTAATTGTTTGTGTTTAAAAATTTTTTTAATTCTTCAAAAATATACTTACCACTTTTTGTTTCTAAAGCTGACTCACCAATTATTACTATGGGTTTCTTTGCTGAAAGTAATTTTTTACAAAATTCTCCCTCTTTGTTAATAATTTTTCTAATCTCTTCAGTTTTAGATCCAATAATCTTATAATTATAAGTAAGGTCTCCTGGATCACCAATTGAATAAATTGGTGTGTTGTTAGTCACTTTTGCTTTTCTTATTCTTGCATTAAGCATTGTTGCTTCGTGTCTAGGGTTGGTTCCAATTAAAAGTATCAAGTCTGACTTTTCAATACCTTTTATTGAAGAATTAAAAACATAATTCATTTTTTCGCTTGGATTAATATAAAATTTTTTTTCTCTAAATTCTAAATTGTCACTTTTTAAAATTTTAAATAGTTTTTTAAAACCTGAGGCGTTTTCTAAGCTAACCATATCTCCTATATGTCCTGCTATATCTTCGGATTTAGTAATTTTGATCTTTTCTAATATGATGTTAGTTGCTTCTTCCCAACTTGTTTTTTGGAATTTATTATTTTTTTTAACGTAAGGAGTGTCTAGTCTTTGTTTCAAAAGACCATCGCACGAATATCTTGTTTTATCAGAAATCCATTCTTCGTTGATGTCGTTGTTGAGACGTGGTAATATCCTTTTTACCTCCCAATTATAAGTATCGACTCTAATGTTTGATCCGACTGCATCCATTACATCAATGGTTTCGGTTTTTTTAAGCTCCCATGGTCGAGCTTCAAAAGCGTAAGGCTTTGATGTTAAAGCTCCCACTGGGCAAAGATCGATAACATTAGCAGAAAGTTCTGACTCCATAGATTTTTCTAAATAAGTTGTGATTTCCATGTCTTCACCTCTACCGATGGCACCAATTTCTGGAACTCCAGCAACCTCGGTCGCAAATCTTACACACCTAGTGCAGTGAATACATCGAGTCATCTGAGTTTTTATTAAAGGACCCATATATTTTTCTTTGACTGTTCTTTTATTTTCAACAAATCTTGATTTATCTACTCCATAATACAAAGACTGATCTTGTAGATCGCATTCTCCGCCTTGATCACAAACAGGACAATCTAAGGGATGATTAGCTAATAAAAATTCCATAACTCCTTTTCTTGCTTTTTCTACGAAAGGTGTGTTTGTTTTAATATTCATTCCTTCGGTCGCTGGCATAGCACAAGATGCGATTGGTTTTGCTGATTTTTCCATTTCTACAAGACACATCCTGCAGTTTCCGGCTATTGATAATTTTTCATGGTAACAAAATCTTGGTATTTCTACATCAGCCAACTCACAAGCTTGAAGAACTGTCATTCCTTTTTCAAATTCTATTTCTTTACCATTAATCGTAATTTTAGGCATTTTTGTTTTCCAATAGGTGTTGATCTACCAAATAAGGATTGTTAATTTTTTTCTTTATCAAAGGCTCTTCTCTACATCTGCTTTCTATTTCTTTTCTAAAATGTCTTAGTAATCCTTGAACTGGCCAAGCTGACCCCTCACCAAAAGCACAAATTGTATGACCTTCAATTTGTTTTGTTACGTCAGATAGTAAATCTATATCACTTAAAGTTGCTTTTCTTTTTTCTACACGATCAAGTATTCTCCACATCCATCCTGCTCCCTCTCTACAAGGAGTGCATTGCCCACAACTTTCATGTTTATAAAATCTTGCAATTCTAGCCATGCATGCAACGATATCTTGTTGTTTATTAATTACGACTATTCCGGCCGTCCCTAGACCACTCTTATTTTCAATTAAAGAGTCAAAATCCATAGTAATTGTTTCACATATTTTTTTTGGTAACAATGGCATAGATGATCCACCTGGAATTACAGCTTGAAGATTATCCCAACCGCCGATTACTCCACCAGCATGTTTCTCAATTAATTCTTTCAAAGGTATTCCCATTTCTTCTTCAACATTACATGGTGAGTTCACATTGCCTGATATACAAAATATTTTTGTACCTGTATTTTTTGGTTTACCAATTGAAGCAAACCATTTTCCACCTTTTCTTAAAATTGTAGGAACAACTGCAATAGTTTCAACATTATTAACTATTGTTGGGCAACCATATAATCCTACTAAGGCTGGAAATGGTGGTTTTAATCTTGGTTGACCTTTGTTTCCTTCTATACTTTCTAATAACGCAGTTTCTTCACCACATATGTATGCTCCAGCTCCGTAGTGTATATGTATATCGAAATCCCATTCAGAACCGCATGCATTTTTACCTAAATAGTTTTTTTCATAGGCTTGATTTATTGCCTCCTGTAATCTCTGTCCTTCTTTTAGATATTCACCTCTTATATATATGTAACAAACATGCGCATTAACCGCGTAGCCAGCAATTAAACATCCCTCAATTAATTTTTGAGGTTCAAATCGTAAAATATCTCTGTCTTTACAAGTTCCTGGTTCAGACTCGTCGGCATTTATCACTAAATAATGAGGCCTAGATCCCACTTCTTTGGGAGCAAAAGACCATTTAAGACCAGTTGAAAAACCTGCGCCACCTCTACCTCTTAATTCAGAAGTTTTTACCTCATTAATTATCCAATCTCTTCCTTTAGAGATAATACTTTTAGTATCTTTCCAGTCATCTCTTTCAACAGCTTTATCAATTTCCCAACCAAATTGATTATAAAGATTTTTAAAAATTTTATCTTCAGGTTTAAGCATGCTTTTCTCCCTCGTATAATCTTTTTTCAGGCGCAGTGCTTTTGCGACCTCTAAAAGATTTTGGTTTTAATGGTTTGTTTTTTATTAATGAGTCTAAAATTTCTATAGTACTTTTTTCATCAAGATCTTCATAGTAATCGTCATTAATTTGTATCATCGGAGCATTTACACAAGCACCTAAACATTCTACCTCCATCCATGAGCAATTCCCATTTTGTGAAACTTCGTTTTCATTAGGTGAAATTTTTTCTTTACATAGTTTTACAATTTTATCTGCTCCACGAATTAAACAAGGAGTTGTTGTGCAAACTTGAACAAAATGTTTTCCAACTGGCGCCAAATTATACATAGTATAAAATGTTGCTATTTCGTAAACTGAAATGTAGGGCATAGACAAATAATTTGCTATATATTTCATTGCCGCTAAAGGTACCCAATTATTGTTTTGTCTTTGAGCAAGATATAAAAAAGGCATTACAGCGCTTTTTTTGTTTTTTTGAGGATACATTTTTAGAATTTCTTCAGCTTTTTTAATATTTTCATCAGAAAATTTAAAATCTTTTGGCTGATCATCATGCACTTTTTTCAAACTCATCTGTCCACCTCTCCAAACACAATGTCTAATGAACCCAATAAAGCTGGAACATCAGCTAGCATATGACCACGAATTAAATAATCCATTGCTTGTAAATGTGAAAAACCTGGCGCTCTAATTTTACATCTATATGGCTTGTTACTTCCATCTGAAATTAAATAAACACCAAACTCACCTTTGGGTGCCTCCACTGCGGTATAAACATCGCCTTTAGGAACTCTATATCCTTCAGTAAACAATTTAAAATGATGTATTAATGCTTCCATTGACTGTTTCAAATCTTCTCTTTTAGGAGGAGTAATTTTTCCATCGATTGATAGCACAGGTCCCTTAGGTATTTTTTCAATACATTGTAAAATTATTTTAACACTCTCTCTCATTTCTTCTATTCTGCAAAGATATCGATCATAACAATCTCCATTTTTTCCAACTGGGATTTTAAAATCTAAATCATTATATATTTCGTACGGTTGAGATCTTCTCAAGTCCCAAGGTATTCCAGAACCTCGCAGCATGACACCAGAGAAACTATGGTCTAGGGCTTCTTGTTTTGATACTACACCAATATCAACATTTCTTTGTTTGAAAATACGGTTGTCAGTCAACAAGCCCTCCAAATCATCTATAATTTTTGGAAAAGATCTACAAAATTTTTCTATATCTTCAATAAGTTTTAAGGGGATGTCTTGATGAACACCTCCTGTTCTAAAATAATTAGCGTGTAATCTAGAACCTGATGCTCTCTCATAAAAAGTCATTAAAGTTTCTCTTTCTTCAAAACCCCATAATGAAGGAGTTAAAGCACCAACATCTAAGGCTTGTGTAGTTACATTAAGTATATGGCTTAAAATTCTACCAATTTCACAAAAAATTACTCGAATGTATTTTCCACGAATTGGAACTTCAACTTTGAGTAATTTTTCTGCGGCTAATGCAAACGCATGCTCTTGATTCATTGGAGCTACATAGTCTAACCTATCAAAGTATGGCAGGGCTTGAGTGTAAGTTTTTTGCTCAATTAGTTTTTCTGTTCCTCTATGAAGTAATCCGATATGCGGGTCTGCTTTTTCAACAACCTCACCGTCCAGTTCTAAAATCAGTCTTAAAACTCCATGCGCAGCTGGATGCTGAGGACCGAAATTTAAGTTCATTGTTTTAGTTTTTTTTTTCATTTCTTTTCGTAGCCTTTAAATCTTTAATATAATTAGTTCCCTCCCAAGGACTTTCAAAATCAAAATTACGGTAATTTTGTTCTAGTTTGACTGGTTCATAGACAACTTTTTTTTCTTTCTCGCTATATCTAACTTCATTAAATCCAGTAAGCGGAAAATCTTTTCTAAGGGGATGTCCTTTAAAACCATAATCTGTCAAAATTCTTCTAAGATCTGGATGATTTTTAAATTTAATTCCATACATATCAAATACTTCTCTCTCCATCCAATTTGCAGAAGGAAAAATCTTAGTAATAGATTGAATGGTTTGGTTCAAACTAAACCTAATTAGTATTTTTATTCTGATATTGTTTTCATGAGATAATAGAAGATAAATTAGATTAAATCTCCTTTCATCTTCTGGATAGTCAACTCCTGCGATATCGATTAACTGCTTAAACTTGCATGAATCATTAGATTTTAGAAATTGTAAAACATCGATTAAATCTTTTTCATTAATTTCAATTAATAATTCGTCATTATCAACTTTTGATTTTTGAACTCTGCTTGCTAATTCAGAATTAACAAATTTTTCTAGATTATGAATTTTATTAATTTCCATTTTAATTTATCTTTGTTTTGATCCTTCCCTTCTAATCTTTTTTTGAAGTTGTAAAATTCCGTAAAGCAATGCTTCTGCCGATGGAGGGCAGCCTGGAACATAAATATCGACAGGTACGATTTTATCACATCCTCTAACAACAGAATATGAATAATGATAGTAACCGCCGCCATTAGCGCAACTTCCCATAGAGACGACATATCTTGGTTCTGGCATTTGGTCGTAAACTTTTCTTAATGCTGGGGCCATTTTGTTCGTTAATGTTCCAGCTACTATCATTACATCTGATTGTCTCGGTGAAGCTCTTGGGGCTGCTCCAAATCTTTCTAAATCATATCTTGGCATTGAAGTTTGCATCATTTCAACAGCGCAACATGCCAACCCAAAAGTCATCCAATGTAACGATCCTGTTCTAGCCCAATTAATTAAATTATCTGATGAAGTTGTAATAAATCCTTTTTCAGCAAAATCTTTTGCCAATTGTTTAAATTCTTCTGGAATTTGTTTTTCTTGATTATTTAATTGGTTGATCTTCACTCCCATTCTAATGCTCCCTTTTTCCACTCATAAATAAATCCTATTGTTAGTATTCCAAGAAATATCATCATTGACCAATAACCTAAGGCACCTAAGTTTCCTAAAGATATTGCCCAAGGAAAAAGAAATGCAATCTCTAAATCAAAAATTATAAATAAAATAGCTACTAAATAAAATCTAACATCAAATTCCATTCTAGAGTCATCAAAAGCCTCGAAACCACATTCATAGGCAGAGAGTTTTTCTGGGTCAGGATTACTAGGTGAAGCTAAAAAATTTACTAAAATAAAGCCTATGCTTAAAAATAAAGCTATAAATAAAAATATTATTATAGATAAGTAATCTGATAAAAAGTTATAAATCATGTTTTTTTATTAATATCTACTTTGATGCTTAAAGCTCAAAGATTCTTATATTAATAGAATTATATATAGCACTAAAAATCGGAGTGTACAGCACAAGATGGTAGCAGTTTTTTACCAATAATAATGCTAAAAATTTTGAAGATGAAAATCATTATCAATTAGTGGCGGGAGTGACGGGACTCGAACCCGCGACCTCCTGCGTGACAGGCAGGCGCTCTAACCAAGCTGAGCT
>MDTG01050306.1_pt1 | contig 18526 bp, 28 predicted proteins | sample 811421 | NCBI WGS metagenome assembly MDTG01 (sample SAMN05326645, study PRJNA326480) | marine metagenome | isolation source: seawater | place: Pacific Ocean: South East | collected 2011
GCACAAAAAGATAAAAATATTAAATCAGTCACAGTGGTCACAGGCCAAGGACAAATACACAAAGAATTACCTAGATGGTGCGATAATATGGAATTTATTAGAAACATACAGCCACACTTTCACAATGGTGCTTACGAAATTTACTTTTACAAAAATAGGAGAGAGCTTTGAAATTAGTTTTAGTAACAGGTGGCTTTGATCCAATACATTCTGGACATATATCACTTCTTCGCGAAGCATGGAAACTTGGAGATAGATTGATTGTTGGACTTAACAGTGATGAATGGTTAGTTCGTAAAAAAGGAAAAGCATTTATGAGCTTTAAAGAAAGACAAACAGTTATAGAAAATTTAAAGATGGTGCACGATGTTATCAGTTTTGATGATTCAGATGATACATCATGTGGTGCAATATTTAAATTAATATCTACTAGCGGCCATGGCCATGAAATTATATTTGCTAATGGCGGAGATAGAACAGAAGGTAATGTACCAGAATACAATACATATCATGATAAAATAAAATTTGTATATGGAGTAGGCGGCGACTATAAAATAAACTCGTCAAGCAGTATACTTGAAGATTGGGAGCAACCTAAAGTCAAAAGACAGTGGGGTTGGTACAAAGTACTGCAACAAACACCAAATTATAAGATAAAAGAACTGGTAATTAATCCTAACTCAAGTTTAAGTATGCAAAGGCATTTTCATAGATCTGAAAACTGGTATATACTAAAAGGTATCTGTCATATGAAAACAGATGGACCAGCTGGAATACAAGAAGTAGAATTAACACCAAATCGTGCATACTCAATAAGCAAAGAAACTTGGCATCAAGGACAAAATAAAATAGATGCACCTTGCCATATTTTAGAGATACAACATGGCGAAAAATGTGAAGAAAGTGACATTGAAAGAAAACACGGTGGCCACTTCACAGTTGATGAAATAGTAGAAGCCACAAAAAACATACTTGACAATAAATAGTATTGTGTTATTATTGCACATCTAATACATAATTTTAGCAATAGAAAAGTTGAGAATTTTGTCATAAATTATAATGACAAATATCATAGGAATAAAGAAATGAAAACGATTATAGAACTATTAAGATCACTAACAAAAGTGGCCCCCACGGCTGTAAGATTAGACGTGGACAAATCAGATCCTGTGTGGACTATGGCAGAAATAGAATATAGAAAAGATCCTGTTTATGCATATAGAAGAATTAAAGAAGGAAAAAACCCAAATGTTTAAAAAAATATTAAGTAAATTGTTTGCTAAAGGAATGTCACCTGAAGAAAGATATCTTTCAAAAGCTGTGGATCATGCTGATTTAGAAAATCGTCAAAAAGAACTAGACAGAAGACAGTTCAATGGCGGAAGTTTCAAAGTTTTATATAATAAATTTTATATCTAAGATTTGCTCAAAACCGCTGATTTAGACCCCTTAAGGTAAATACCTGCTGTAAGCGGAAATAAATCTCTCAATACATTTTTTAAAGGAATATTATGAAAATTTCACATAGTCCTCTGACGAAGGCATTGGTCAGAATACGTATGTTTTATGCGGATATTAGAGGTCACCATGGTAAAAGATGGGACTACGAACCGTCTGAAAACTATATGGGCATAAAAAAATCTAAGAAATTTAAAAATAAATTACTTTAATTGTTGACTTACAGTCAAACTTCTTATATAATTTAAACATGATTAGCAAAACACAAGGTACATATTACAGTACAAAAACATATGGACACAACATTGGTTTAGCCTGTGTGTTTAGACAACCCAATGCAGATCATTCGCATTGTCATTTATTACATGGTTACAGTTTACAATTTAAATTTACATTTGGTTGTAAAGAACTAGATAATAAAAACTGGGCAGTTGACTTTGGTGGACTCAAACCTTTGAAAAAATGGTTAGAAGATCACTTTGATCATAAAACAGCACTAGACATAAATGATCCACATCTTGAAAAGTTTAGAGAACTAGAACAATTAGATCTAGTAGACATTGTAACTTTTGATGGTGTAGGTGCAGAAAAGTTTGCCGAACACGCCTTTAACTATGCAGATGAGCTTATTAGGAAAGCAACTAATGACCGTTGTTATGTGGTTTCAGTTGAGTGTGCAGAGCATGGGGCTAACAGTGCAATTTATTCACGGTAAATAATTATATGATAATGGCTTTGTTGACATTGCTGTCAGCATTATCAATTAGTGCTGTAGCGATTTATTATTCTATTGCAGGTCTTGCCGCCATCTTTGCGGGAGCGGCCATCCCTATAATGATTATGGGGTCAGTCTTAGAAGTTGGTAAACTCGTAACAGCTTCCTGGCTGTATCAAAACTGGAAGAATTCACCTCGCTTTTTAAAATACTATCTTTCTATAGCAGTAATAGTTTTAATGTTTATTACGTCAATGGGTATTTTTGGATACCTGTCTAAAGCACACGTAGAACAAACAGCACCTTCTTCACTTATTGAACAAAAGATAGTACAAATAGATGATAGACTAGTTCGTGAAAATGCAAAAGTAAATAGATTTACAACTGAATTAGATAGATTAAATGCAGGTACTAATGTAAGAGTAGATACACTTGTTGACACTGAACAAGAAAAATTAGACTCAATTTATTCTCGTATTGATAAAGAAATAGCTGATATTACATTAATTGCTAATCAAAACATTGCAACACAAAAAGAAAGAATTTTACAATCCAAAGAACGTGCAGATAGAGACATTGCTCAAATACAAGAGAGAATGAAAGGTGCTTTTGGTAAATCTAAATTTGATAAAGAAATTGATCAGATAAGAAAAAATGAAGTAGCAGTAGCGGCCGCGGCACAAAAAGAAATACTTGCTATACAAAATAAACTAAATGATGATATACAATCAATTAAAGACAAATATCAACCAAGCATAGATGCTCTGACAACAAATATATCTAATTTTACTAGCCAAGCAGAAGCAACTACTTCTGAAATAGATGCAAAAGTTGAAGATTTAGAAAACAAAATTGCAAACACTTTTACAACAATAGATTCACTAAATGAAGAAAAATTTACTTTACAAGGTGAAATAAAAGCGATAGAAGTAGAAGTTGGTCCAATAAAATATATTGCTGAGTTTGTATACGGAGATAATCCAACTGCTAATGTGTTAGAAGATGCTGTAAGATGGGTGATTATAATTATTATATTTGTTTTTGATCCACTTGCTGTATTACTTTTAATTGCCGCCAACTATAGTATAACCAAAAGATTTGGTAGAAGTATTGAGGATCTTGCTGAAAAAAGATTTGAAAAAGATCCTGATGTTGGAGTAGAACCAGATGTATATTGGAAAGAAAGATTTGAAGATATGCAAGATCAATTAGATAGATTTAATCAGTATAAGCAAGATGAAGAAATTAAAGAAGATACTTCAGATAAAACTCCTATGGGAAGAAGAATACCAAAAGAAGATGATGATAATTTTGAAAGTGGTAATTCACATATTAGAAAACTACAAGAACAAGTTGATAAATTTAAACAAAGAGAGCTAGAAGAAAAAGAAGCACTTGAAGAATACGCCAGAAAAGCAAGAGAAGAAGACGAAGAGGATAAAAAATTATTTGATTATATTGAAGAAAATAATCCAAATTTGGAAGAAGACTTAAAAGAAGTTGAAGAAGAAATTAAAAAAGATGAACCAATATTGGAAGAAAACGAAGAAGTAAAAAAAAAGACGAAATAATACCAGAACAAATAAGTGAAGGTTTTGGAAAAGATAAAAGAAAACTTGACATCAAGGAAGATATTAATATACAATTAAGTGAAATACAAAAAAGTATAAACATGGAAGGCATACACAAAGCAACTAAAATAACCCTAGATCACGGTGCAAATTATTCTTATGCAGATAATAAAAACAAAGAATGGTTTAAACAATGGCTAAAGAAAAATAAAAAAGATGGGTAAGCGAGTGGATATGAAATGTTCTTTCTGCGATAAGACTAGATCTGATGCAGAAAAATTAATTGCAGGACCAAATGATACTTTTATCTGTGATGAATGTGTTAATCTTTGTCATGACATTTTAAAACAAAACAAGTTACCAGGTTCTGATACATCTATAAAAATACCTGATCCAAAAGAATTAAACAGCTACCTTGATCAACACGTAATAGGTCAAACACAAGCTAAAAAAACAATCAGTGTTGCTGTGTATAATCACTATAAAAGAATTGCAAATAATTTATCTGAAGATAACGAAGAAATTGAAAAGTCAAATGTTTTAATGCTTGGTCCTTCAGGTGTTGGTAAAACATTGATAGCTAAAAAAGTTGCAAAATATGTTGATGTACCTTTTGCAATTGCTGATGCAACAACATTAACTGAGTCAGGTTACGTAGGTGATGATGTTGAAAATGTTATTACAAGATTACTTGTAACTGCTGATTTTGATGTTGAGAAAGCTGAAAGAGGTATTGTTTACATAGACGAAATAGATAAAAAATCACGTAAGTCAGAAAATACATCAATCACAAGAGACGTATCAGGTGAAGGTGTACAACAAGCATTACTTAAACTTATTGAAGGAACAAAAGTAAGAGTTCCTCCGCAAGGTGGCAGAAAACATCCACAACAAGAATTAATTGAAGTAGATACAACAAATATTTTATTCATATGTGGTGGAGCATTTGTTGGTATAGACAAAATGATGAAGAAAAGAAACAATGCATCTAATATGGGATTTGGTAGAAACATAGATGATATACAAACTAATTTTGATCAAGTAGAACCAGATGATTTAATTAAGTTTGGTTTAATACCAGAGATAGTAGGTAGATTACCAGTAACAGTAGGTTGTCACGAATTATCAAAAGGTGACTTAAAAAGTATAATGATTGATACTAAAAATAGTATTCTTAAACAAACACAAAGATTGTTTGCAATGGAAGGTATTGAAATTGACATAACTGATGAAGTAATTGACTGGGTAGTTGATGAAGCACACGCAAAAAAGTTAGGTGCTAGAGGACTAAAAACAATATTAGAAAAAGAACTATTAGATATACAATATGAATTACCAACATATAAAAAACAAGGTGTATCAAAAATACATTTAAATGAATATGCTGTTAAAAACAAAGCACCTTTTTTTACATATGAAAAAATTAAAACAGAAAAGAAAATTTAACTATAATTAATGAGACATCGTCAAAGCCCCCAAGACATAGCAAAAAAGAAAGCACTAATAAATTACAATATCAAAGCAAAAGAAATTAGATTAGTATCAGAAAATGGAGCAGAAATTATTTCAACACAGCAAGGAATACAAATGGCAAAGCAACAAGACTTAGATTTAGTTTGTATTAACAGCAAACCAAATCCGCCAATTTGTAAGATAATGGACTTTGGAAAATTTCTATATGAACAAAAGAAAAAACAAAAAGAACAAGATAAAAAGAATAGAGCTAATATAATTGAAACAAAAGAAATACAATTTAGACCAACTATTGGAATTGGAGATATGATGGTTAAAGTTAAAAAAATACAAGAAACAATTAACGATGGAGATAAGGTAAAATTGATTATGAAAATGCGTGGAAGAGAAATTGGAATGAAAGAATTCTGTAATGGAAAATTTGAAGATTTTGTTGGAAAAATAGAAAACTTTTCTTATGAAAGTCCACCAAAATGGTTGGGAAATAAAGTTCTTGCTATTTTGAAAAAATCTGTTATACTGTAGTTATTATGAGTAGTCCTAGTAGTCAAAAGCCAAGACAAAAATTTAAACCCAGAGGGTTTGATAACTTTGGCGATCCAGAAAAGAAAAAGTTTCGTAAGAAAAATCCTCAACCAAAAGGTATGCACGTCATGGTTTATGATGATGATGTAATGAAAGCATGGAGAATTTTAAAAAGAAAAGTCACAAACGAAAACTTAATGGGCGAATTGCGTGATAGAAGATATTTTATGAAGCCAAGTGAAAAGCGTCAAGAAAAGTTAAAAGAACAAAAAAGAAACGAAAGAAGACGTATGATGAAGGTTTGTGATAGATATGGTATAACTTGGAGAGAATACGATCCAATGAAAAATAACAATAGACGTAGTAAGAAAAGAAATACTCGAAGGTAAAATAATATAGATGTTTAGATTTTTTACAACCAGGCACTGGTTTTTGTGGGCCTGGCTAGGTTCCGCTATTATCCTAGGATCACTTTGGGTACAAGTAGAAATTGATGTAAAGATAAATGAGTGGTTTGGTGTATTTTATGACATGATTCAAAAAGCACTGGCTACACCAAATGCAGTTACAATAGAAGAATACTTTGCCAGTTTGTTATCGTTTATTACACTAGCAGGTATGTATATTGCTTTATATGTTGCAATTAGTTTTTTTACAGCACACTTTCTTTTTAGATGGCGTACAGCAATGGTAGAATGGTATCATTCAGTTTATGATAAAGCAAGAAAAATAGAAGGTGCTTCACAAAGGGTTCAAGAAGACACAATTAAATTTACAAGAATTATGGAATCACTTGGTACAAGTTTTATTGAATCTGTAATGATTTTAATTCAATTTGTTCCTATATTGTTTGGTTTAAGTCTTGGAATACCAATTTTCTTTTTTGGTGAATGGGAATATGGATTAATAGTAGGTGCGTTAATATGGACAGTGGGTGGCACATTATTTTTAATTGCATTAGGTTGGATATTAAGACTTGTAGGTGTTGAATACGACTTACAGAAGAAAGAAGCCGCCTACAGAAAAATTCTTGTTATTGCAGAAGATGATGGGAAAGTAAGACCAAAAAGAATTGATGAATTATTTGATGATGTAAGATCAATTCATTTCTTATCCTATATTAGATATCTATATTTTAATATTGGACGTATGGCATACTTACAAGCCAATGTATTGTCAGCTTACGTATTTTTAGCACCTGCCATTGTGGCTGGTGTTGTAACACTTGGTGTTATGCAACAAATTATAAGAGCTTTTGGACGGGTAGAAGGATCGATGCAGTATTTGTTGAAAGCATGGCCAACAATCATAGAACTAGCAAGTGTATATAAACGTTTAAGAGAATTTGAATCCAAAATAAAGTAACACTTGACAAATAGTAAATTTCTTTTATAATAAGGGTAATGGTAAGATTTATTACGGAGAAAGAATTGAGAATGACTAAATTAAGTGGGACTGAATTAGTTGAGCAATTAGCTCGTCAATCACATGAAAATAAAGAACAATTTGCAAAAGTATTGGTAAGTAAATGGCCAACTTTAGCAAAAGATATTGTACATATGATTGATGCTGAATTGCACAGTGACGCTGAATCCAGTGATGAATAAGGGCGGTTAGCTCAGTTGGTAGAGCATCTCGTTTACACCGAGGGGGTCAAAGGTTCGAGTCCTTTACTGCCCACCATATAGTGGCCCTTGGTGAAATGGTATCACATCTGGTTTTGGTCCAGGTATTTGAGGTTCGAGTCCTTGAGGGCCAGCCACGTGGAGCATTAGTGTAGCGGTTAACACGTCGCCCTGTCACGGCGAAGACCACGGGTTCGAATCCCGTATGCTCCGCCAGAATTGGGGCCGTAGCTCAGCTGGGAGAGTGCTTCACTGGCAGTGAAGAGGTCAGGGGTTCGATCCCCCTCGGCTCCACCAAGAAAGAGTAAATATGTGTTATGTTAGATATTAAAAAACAATTTCCAATACTAAACAAAAAGCTACCTAGTGGCAACAATCTAGTGTATCTTGATAGTGCCAACTCAACACAAAAGCCACAGTCAGTTATTGATAGAATGACTAAATTTATGAGTGAAGAATATTCAAGTATTGGAAGAGCTATTCATGAACTTTCAAATAATGCTACTATGCTAGTTGAAGATAGTAGAAAAGCAGTTGCAAGTTTTATTAATGCTAAACACTCAGATGAAATAGTTTTTACAAAATCAGCTACTGAATCAATTAATATGGTTTCAACAGCATTTGGTAGAACAATGCAACCAGGTGATGAAATTATTACAACAGAAGTAGAACATCATTCAAATTATATACCATGGCATCTACAAAGAAAATTTAGTAAATCAGTAATTAAGTTTTTAAAATTAGATAAACAACATCAAATTAATATCAATGAATTAGAATCACTTATAACAGAACGTACAAAAATTATTGCTATTACACATTTATCAAACACTACAGGACAAGTAATAGATATTAAACGTGTTTGTGAAGTAGCACATAAACACAATATTGCAGTTGCAGTTGACGGAACACAAGGTGCTCCACATATGAAAGTGGATGTACAAGATCTTGACTGCGACTTTTATTCAATGAGCGGTCATAAAATGTATGGTCCAAGTGGTATTGGTATTTTATATGCTAAGAAAAAATGGATAGATGATTTAGATCCAGCACTTGGCGGCGGCGGAATGATTGAAACAGTTTCACATGATGATGTTCAATATGCACAAGGATCTAAAAAATGGGAAGCAGGCACGTTAGCAGTTACAGAAATTGTTGGATTACATGAAGCAATAAAATTTTATAACGAAGTTGGATTTGATGAAATGTTAGATCATGAAGAAGATGTTATAAATTATGCTTATAATGAATTGAAAAAAATAGATGGAATACAATTTATTGGTAATGATATTAGGAAAGCAGTGATATCATTTAATATACAAAATATACACCATACTGATTTAGCAGAACTATTAGATGCATATGGTATAGCAACTAGACCAGGACATCATTGTACACAGATGTTACATAGACAAATTGGTTGGGAAGGCTCTTGCAGAATTTCTACAGGTGTGTATAATACTAAACAAGAAATAGATTATTTAATTAATTGTCTAAATAAAATAAAAAACAAATACGGAGAATAATTATGGAACTAAAAGGCAGTAAAACAGCAGAAAACTTGAAAGATGCATTTTCAGGTGAGTCACAAGCAAATAGAAGATATCTATATTTTGCTCAAAAGGCAGATATAGAAGGTGCACCGGATGTAGCCGCAGTGTTTAGAAGCACAGCAGAAGGTGAAACAGGACACGCACACGGACATCTAGAATATTTAGAAGAAGTAGGTGATCCAGCAACAGGTGAACCAATGGGTGAAACTGAAGCAAATTTAAAATCTGCTATACAAGGTGAAACACACGAGTATACAGATATGTATCCAGGTATGGCAAGAACAGCCAGAGAAGAAGGTTTTGATGAAATTGGAGACTGGTTTGAAACTTTAGCAAAAGCTGAAAAATCACACGCAGGTAAATTTCAAAGAACTTTGGATACATACAAAGGAGAATAAATGTCAGAAGAAGCAGTAAAACAAGAAGCAGTAAAACCAGCAAACCCAAAACTTGATGGTCTAGTTGAAGAACTTTCAAAACTAACAGTTATGGAAGCGGCTGAACTATCAAAAATTTTAGAAGAAAAATGGGGAGTATCAGCATCAGCGGCCATGGCAGTAGCGGCACCGGCTGAAGCACCAGCTGAAGAAAAAACTGAATATGCAGTAATTTTAAAATCTTATCCAGATAATAAAAAGATTCCTGCTATTAAAATTATAAGAGCTGAGTGTGATTTAGGTTTAAAAGAAGCTAAAGATTTTGTAGAAGCCTCACCAAAAGAAGTAAAAAGTGGGTTATCAAAAGAAGAAGCAGAAGAACTTAAAAAGAAAATTGTTGAAGCCTGTGAAGGTGCTGAAGTTGAAATTAAGTAATTTAACTTTAAGACAACTACAGATTGAATCAAGCCTAGCTTTACAAATTTTGCAATCAGCTGACAATCTATCCTTGAGCAAAATAAATCAAAAAGTAGATCATGATAGCACTTTATTTTATACAAGTGTATTAGAAGAGTTTATGCAACACTATAATTGTTTACCTAGTGAAACAAAAGAAGCCAAAAGTATAAAGTTAGTTTATCCTAATTAATAAGAAGCACCATAATTTTCAGGCATTAAGTTTTTTACTTGTTCTGGTAAAACGTCAGTAGATTTATTTGGAACTATTTCTTTATCCCACAAGTGTGAATTTTTTTCTTTAATTTCTTCTACAGTTTGATCAAACATGAAATGCATTATTAATCTTCTCTCTGGAAGAGCGTCAGCTGAATGAAATTCTTTTCCATTTAACAAACAAGGACCTGAGTATTGATGATTTAATACTTCCATCCATTCTTCTTTCATTTTTGTTCCATCTTTGTTTAATCTTTTTGAATTTATATTACTGAAATATCTTATAACAGGACATCCACCAATTAATGGTATAACCAATCCAGTTACTCTCCAGTCATAATGTTTGTGCATAGCCCAACCGGCATCATGTTGAGCAAAGTCCCAATAGTAAGGTCTGGTATCTGGATGAAATTGTTTTACCATAACATCTGGAATATAGTTTTCATTATCAATTAAATGTTTCATTCTGGTAAGTTTGATTTCAGGCCATATTGGACTTTTTCCATGAGTGTCTTTGTTCCATGCTTCTTCATCTAAATCATGTCTGTAAAACAAGTTTAAGTCCATAGCATTATCGCTAGACATTCTCCAAATGTTAATTAGTTTATCAGTATCAAACTCAAGTTTTTGTAATTCCCATACACATGGAACGTCTTCGGTTAACTCTTTATACAAGTCTGATTTCCATTCTTGGATAGTATGTTTTTCTGGGTTAAATGGCATTTATATTTGCACTCCTTGTTATTTTAATATATTTATTATCAAATTAATTTTCCAATTGCTCTTGACTTTTTTAAAATCATGCTTATATTATATGTATACAGTAAAAACTGTATAAATAACAATGTAAGTTGCTTTAGATAGGACTTACATTAAACAATTAACTTGCTTAAAGGAGGAGTTATTATGACAAGAAATCTATCTATTTTTAATCAACTAAGACCTTTTACAGTAGGGTTTGATAATGTTTTTGATCATTTTGAAACAATGTTTGACGGAGACGTTCTTAATGCACCATCTGTAAATTATCCACCATACAATATTGTAAGAACAGGTGACAACACTTATGACGTTGAAGTAGCACTTGCCGGTTTTGGCAAAGATGACATCAATGTTGAATATGCTGAAAACCAACTTACAATTAAGTCTGTAAAGAAAGAAGAAAAAGAAGAAAAAGAAGGAGTTATCCACAAAGGTATTTCCAAAAGACACTTCGTAAGATCTTTTACTATTGCAGATGATGTTGAAGTGAAAGGTGCAGAGTTGAAAGATGGTTTGCTTACAGTGGCATTGGAAAGAATTATTCCAGATGCTAAAAAGCCAAGAACTATCAAAATTAAGTAATCCAAACTTAATATCTTAAGTTGTATAGCCATTACGACCATAGGAGAAGGGGGTTTCTGGCCCCCTTTTTCTTTTTTACTAAATAATAGTATGAAACTTTTCTCTCAGTATAATATTTTCTTAGAATGGTGGTGGTTCTTTTGTTCCATGATTCTAGTATTGTTTGTAGCAGGTACTTTCAATGTTTTTGAAACACTTTGGTACGCAGACCAAACAAAAATCAGTTTTGTTATTTTATCTTTGTTTACTTTGGTATCATTCCTTTGCGGTTGGTATTCATGGAAATTAAATCAATTAAAAATCAATAAACTTGAAATAGACGAAGACATTGCTAAAAGTTATGAGACCGGTTGGTTCTCATCAGAGATATGTTTGACTCTTGGATTAATTGGAACTGTGAGTGGATTTATCTTAATGCTTGTAGGAGCATTTGTAGATCTTAATGTTGCTGATCCTAATAGTGTATCAGAGAGTTTGAAAAAAATGAGTTTAGGTATGAGTACAGCATTATATACTACACTTGTTGGTTTACTTTGCAGTGTTATATTAAAAGTACAATTCTTCAGACTTGAAAAACAATATGAAAAATTAATAAAAGAGAAAAAAAATGAGACGAGATCGTTATAAAACCTCAATAGCATTTATTGATTTACTTTTTAATATAACAATTGGAATAACCATGCTATTCATTATAGCATTTTTATTAATTAATCCAGTTGCAAAAAAAGGTGACATAATTTTAAATGCAGAGTTTGTAATAACAATGAGCTGGCCTCATGAGAGTAGAGATGACATTGATTTATATGTAATGGACCCTGCAGGAAATATTGTTCAGTTTAGACAGAAAGATGCTGGACTAATGAATTTGGATAGAGATGATTTAGGTCAAAAAAATGATATTGTAAAAAATAATGGAGTTACATACATTAATAAACTAAATGAAGAACACGTTACTATAAGAGGTATATTACCTGGGGAGTATATTGTAAATGCTCATTGGTATAATAAAAGTAACAGAGTTTATATGCCTACTGATCCTGAAAGCGAATATGAGCCTACAAAAGAATTACCAGTAACTATTAAAGTTGAAAAGTTAAATCCTTATGTATTAATTTTTACAGATACAAGAACAATAACTTTTCAAGGTGAAGAGATAACATTTTTAAGATTTGTAATTGATGAAGATGGTAATTTAGTATCAGTAAATAAACTAAAGAAAAGATTAATAGGAAATAAATCGGAGTCGTTGAACTAATGCTTACGGGATCAATATTATTATTACTTGGAATGGCTATAATTGCCTGTTGTCTAATGCTAGTATTATTAGCATCCAAATTACATATTGCAACCAAAATTGCCATAACATCTATGGTGGTTATAACAGTAATAGTCACTTATTTTTCTTTAACCATGCTAAATGGTTGGCCATACAAAGCAGAATTTCCAGAAGGAAAATACACTCTTATTAGCTATTATCCAGATGAAAGAAATGAAACCATAACACTTTGGTTAATTAAGAAAGAAAATCAACTAAATTGGTTCACTTCTATATTGACAAATACTGAAAAACCTCGTAGTATAGAACTAACATATGAAGAAGAACTACATAAACAGCTACAAAAGGTTATGGGAATGTCATCTGGAATGCCAACACCAGTAGAATTTAAGGAAGTACCTGGAAAAAGGGACGAAACTAATCCTACTGATGAGCAAGAAACTATCCAATATGTATTGCCAGACATCAGTATAATGGAAAAATAATGACAGAAGAAAAACAACAGAATCAAACTCAAGTTAAAAATCAAGTAAAAGAACCAGGCAAATATAATGTTATTTTTATGAATGACGATTATACTCCAATGGATTTTGTAATACAAGTTTTGGTAGAAATTTTTTACCATTCAAGAGAACAAGCCGATGAATTAACTAGATTAATTCATGATAAAGGTAGAGCAGTAGTAGGAACTTACGTTCATGAAATAGCAGAACAAAAGTCAATTGAAACAACAACAATGGCTAGAAGTTCTGGACACCCGTTACAAGTTATAATTGAAAAAGAGTAATAGAGATGTTTATACAAACTGAAGCAACACCTAATCCCAATGCATTAAAATTTATTCCAACTGGTAGAGAAGTAAGAGGTAGTAGGAAACCTTTATTTTATAAAAAAGATCCAGTTGATAATCCAGAACAGGATTCGCCACTAGCATATAATCTTTTCCAAATTGAAGGAGTTGAGGACGTTTTCTTTGGATCTGATTTTATTACTATTGGAAAAAAAGCTTCAATTGAATGGCCAATATTAAAAACACCTATACTGTCTACTCTAGGTGATTACTTACAATCAAATCATCCTGTTGTGATTGAAGATGAACCTAAACCAGCTTGTGAAGATATTAATTCAGATGCTGGAGTTGACAAAGTAACTAAAAGAATTAAACAGTTAATAGATGAAAAAGTAAGACCAGCAGTTGCTATGGACGGTGGTGATATTATTTTTCACAGCTATAAAGAAGGTACAGTGTATTTAGAAATGCATGGTGCTTGTCAAGGTTGTCCAAGTTCAACTGCTACTTTAAAAATGGGTATTGAAAATATGTTAAAACATTACATACCTGAAGTTAGAAGTGTAGTAGCAATATAATGGAACTAGAACAAATAAAAGAAAAAGTAATTACAAATTTAAGACAAGTACACGATCCAGAAATATCCATAAACATTTATGATCTAGGGTTGATATACGATATTGATTATGAAAATTTTCCAAAGGTAACAGTAACACATACATTAACATCAGTGTTCTGTCCAGCGGCAGATCAAATTATTGAAGATATCAAATACGCAGTTGAATCAGTTGAAGGTGTACAAGAGTGTATGATCATCACAACATTTGAACCACCATTTGGTCCAGAGATGATGTCTGAAGAAGCAAGAATGATTCTAAACTTATAAGGAGAAAAAATGACAGAACAAAAACCACAACCAAGAATGCCTGAAGGCAAAAAATTTATTAATAAGTTTGAGACAATTCTTAAAAAATATAATATTGAAAAACAAACATCTGGAGTAGAAGTAAGAACTCCAATTAATGGAGAACTACTTGGTTGTTTTACTGAACATTGGTCTGGAGATTTAGAAGAAAAAATTAATACATTAACTGAAGCACAAAAACTTTGGAGAAACTATCCTGCTCCAAAAAGAGGAGAACTAATTAGACAATTTGGAAATTTAGTAAGAGAAGCTAAAGAAGATTTGTCAACAATGATTACTTTAGAAAATGGAAAAGTATTTCAAGAAAGTTTAGGTGAAATACAAGAAGTAATTGACATTTGTGATTTTGCTGTAGGCTTATCAAGACAACTATATGGTTTAACTATGCCAAGTGAAAGACAAGATCATAGAATGCAGGAGATATGGAATCCATATGGAATAGTAGGAGTAGTTAGTGCATTTAATTTTCCAGCCGCAGTATGGAGTTGGAACTTTGCTTTAGCAAGTGTTGGTGGTAATGCTACAATATGGAAACCATCACCAAAGACACCTTACATATCTATTTTATTAAAAGAAATTTGGAATCAAACTTGTATCAAAGCAGAAGTTGAATGGGCAAAAGATATTTTAGAATTATTCATGGGAGGCAGTACACAGGCAGAAAATATTTGTTATGAAAACAATATCAAAGTAGTGAGTCTAACTGGTAGTACTGAAATGGGTAAAAAATTAGGTCCTATAGTAACAGAACGTTTTGGTAAGTTAATTATGGAATTAGGTGGAAACAATGCAATGATAGTAACACCTAATGCAAATGAAAAGTTAGCATTAAAAAGTATTTTGTTTAGTGCTGTAGGCACAGCAGGACAAAGATGTACAACTTTAAGAAGACTAATTGTACATAATAGTATAAAAGAAAAATTTGTAAAAAAATTATCAAGGTATTACTCTACCGTTACAGTAGGTGATCCGTTTGATGATAAGTTAATTGGACCACTTATTAGTCCAGATTCAGTTAAAAAAATGCAAGAGGTATTAGAACAATGTAGGCAGAATGGTCATACTGTTCATGGAGGCAAGCCATTGACCTCACAATATTATATAATGAAAATGCAGTTTAATCTTGAAAATAAAGATTTGACTGTTGACGACATGGAAAAAGAAAATAGATATGTTGCACCAGCAATAGTAGATCTATCTAAAAAAGACGATATAGTTAAACAAGAAACATTTGCACCAATACTTTATGTAATGGGATATGATGATTTAGATGAAGCAATTGAATTACACAACGATGTACCACAAGGTTTAAGCTCTTGTATCTTCACAGACAACTTAAAAGAAGCTGAAAGATTTCTTGGAGCAAATGGATCAGATTGTGGTATAGTTAATGTTAACATTGGACCATCGGGTGCTGAGATTGGTGGAGCATTTGGAGGAGAAAAAGAAACAGGTGGCGGTAGAGAATCTGGTTCTGATGCTTGGAAACAATACATGAAAAGGTCAACGGTTACTGTAAATTATGGAGACGATTTACCTTTAGCTCAAGGGGTAAAGTTTGATGTGTAATGACATGGATCAATAGATATAATGCTAAAGAAAATCTTCAAGCAGTCAAAGAAACAAAAGGTCCTTGGATCAATGGAAAATTTGACGCTAGAATGTCTGGTGGATGTAACATCTTTGGTTATGATAACACCATATGGGAGAACGTAAAAAAGCAAAAACTTTTTATGTTCAGTACTGCTGAATACAAAGCAGATCAGTATGAAGAATTAGCTCAACTATTAAAATACAAAAGTCTTGACGGAGTTTACTATTCAGGATCATCAGGTAGTGATGCTGTAGAAACAGCTATACGAATTGCATATGATGTTACTGGAAAAAATAAAATTGTATCAAGACAAGCTACATGGCATGGCGGAACAATATTAGCTAGTAGTCTAGGCAATCATAGATATTTTAAAAATTACGAATCAATGTATACAACGAATGTTGTTCGTAAACCAATGCCAGATAATCCTCCTTTTTCAAATTTAAGTGAACTAGTTGCAAGTGATTTAGAATTTTTAAAAAGTCAAAAAGATGTAGGTGCGTTTATTTGTGAACCATTACCAACATGGAGTCACGGATTAAAATATAAATTTGATAGATCAGATTGTTACAACGATTTAAGAGAGTATTGTGATAGGAATAATATTGTTTTAATATTTGATGAAATAATGTCTGGATTCAAAACAGGTAAAAGATACTTTACTGAGTATTTAGATATAGAACCAGATTTAATGTGCTTATCTAAAGGTATAACAGCAGGCGTAATTCCTTTTAGTACAGTAATTGGTAGAACAGATTACTTAGAAAAGCTTCAACATGGGCATACATGGTCAGGACATTATTTAGGTGTTGTAGCCGCAATTGAAACAGTAAAACAAGTAAACAAATGGCAGTCCAATATATTAGATATAAACAAACAGTATGCACATCACTTTGACAACTCATTAGGCTGTTTTTTTAGCAAAGATAGTAAAAATGTTAGATATAGCGATAAAATAATATATGTACATACAAATATTACTGGTGCTACTGTTTTTACTTTTCCACTAAATATATTAAAAGAAGACTTTGAATTTGTGTTAAAAGAAGTTATAATATAATTAATAATATGATGAGTAACAACGTAAAATATTTTAAATGGATGCTATTTTTTAGTCAGGTAATCGCACATCTGAGTATTATTCCAATGATTATGTATGGCACATGGTATCATTGGGCAATTGCAGTTTTTGTGTATTTTATGACTGGTTGTTTTGGAATGACTATGACATTTCATAGACTACTATCACATAAAAGTTGGCCAGCACCTAAATGGTTTCATTACTTTGGAACACTTTGTGGGTTCTATGGACTAACAGGATCTAGTATTGGTTGGGTAGCTGTACACAGAGAACACCACCACCACACAGATAAACAAGGTGATCCACACTCACCTAGACATCATGGTTTTTTTAAAGTACAATGGTTGAGTATGTTTGAAACACCAAAACCAAAATATGCAATACATTTGATTAGAAGTAAGTTTCATACATTTTTACATAAGTGGTATTTTCAAATGCATCTTGCTATAGCAGGTATTTGGTTATGGATAGACCCAATGTTATTGGTTGCGGCTTATCTATTTCCTGCAATGATACTTTGGAATGCTGGATCATTTATTAATACACTTACTCATATGTTTGGATATAGAAATTATGAAACATCAGATGATTCAACTAATATACCTGTATTAGGAATACTAATGTGGGGAGAAGGTTGGCACAATAATCATCACGCCGATCCTAAGAATCCTAGCTTTAGACACAAATGGTGGGAATTTGATTTAGGAGGTTGGTTTATAAAATTGCTATCAACAGAAAAAGCAGTAGTAAATCAGCAAACAGTTAATTCAGGAGAAACAGTAAAATGATAACAACAAGAAGAAAATACCAACTACCTAGTGTAGCACCTATTCCTGGAATTAAATTTGATATTGAAAAATTAAGAAGTGAAGTATCAAGATTAAATGATGAGTGGGTAAATGTGTTTCAAGCAAATAGAGGTTTGTGTGCAACACATGAAGAACTAGCTAACGACAATTATCATCACTTTGATCAAGTTAATTTAACTTACTATGAAAAATCTTTAACTGATGTATTAGACTTAACCGATCTTAAAGCAGAATGTAAAGTAAGAGCAAATAGTGATGATTTAGGAAAAACAAGAATACAAAAGTATAGAACAAAAATTACAAGAGCAGAAAATTTGCCACCTGCAATGAACGAACATAATTGGTATCACCCTTTACCAATATATCAAAATTCATATTTAAAAGAGGCAATTGAAAATCAGTTTAATGCAACACCAATTAGAGTTAGACTTACAAGAATACGTGCTGGAAAATACTTAACACCTCATATTGATTATGGACCAGAATACGCAATTAGAGTTATAGTACCAATACAAGGTACAAGTGGTGTTTACAATAAAGTTTGGCGTAAAGGCGTTGAAGAAGAATATGAAATGCCTGCAAATGGATCAGCATACTTTTTAAATGTTGGTCTAAAACATTCAGTTGAACACAGAGGAGATGAAGATAGAATTTCACTGATGTTTTCTTTACCAACACAAGAAGACATCGAAACACTAACCTATGAGGAGTAATAATAAAAATGATAGTACCGTTAAA
>MDTG01180686.1_pt1 | contig 18526 bp, 7 predicted proteins | sample 811421 | NCBI WGS metagenome assembly MDTG01 (sample SAMN05326645, study PRJNA326480) | marine metagenome | isolation source: seawater | place: Pacific Ocean: South East | collected 2011
CCGCCGATCACGGTCGAGGTGCTCTTCGCCGGCCGCGAGGCCCAGACCCACGAGCTGCCGAGCGAGCCGGGTCCGGCCGCGGGCGAGCGCGAGGTGCGCTGCCTCTTCGTCTCGGGCGGCGCCGCCCCCGCGCTCGAGGGGCTGCACGTGATCGACGTGGACGAGCCGGAGGGAGCGCAGGGCTTCGCGCCCGAGCTCAGCTTCTCCTGCGGGAAGAAGCCCAAGACCCTGCCCACGGGGCGGGGCGGCTGGCACTACCTCTCGGCGCGCCTGCTCGACCGCAGCGGGCGCCGCACGCTGGGGAACCTGCTCGTCGAGTGCGAGGGCCTGCGCGCTCAGTCCGACGCCAAGGGTCGAGTGCTCGTGGGCGCGATGCCCGCGGGCCGGGTCGCGCTGCGCTACGGCGAAGGCTCCCAGCGCTGGGCGCCGACCGTCCCCGACGACGCGGTCGAGGTCGGAGTGGTGCTGCGCGGCCTCGAGGGCGACCAGGACTGGGAGGGCCCGCGCCAGGTCGAGGGCGACGCGCTCCCGCCGGTGTGGGACGCCCCCGCCGAGGAGGACGACGACGAGGAAGCGGAGCCCTCCGCTGCCGACCACGACGACGAGGACGACGACGAGGGCCCGCTGAGCGGCTACGGCGAAGAGGACGACGACGACGAGGGGGAGGTCGCATGAGCGGCAACGCGCTCAACGCTGAGCTGATCTGGGACGTCGCTCACCAGGAGATCGACCGCCCGACCACCGGGCTGCGGCTCTTGATCCACCGCTGCCCCGCCCCCACCGAGCTCAGCTTCGAGCTCTTCGAGTGCGACTACGAGGAGGAGACCGACGAGCGGAACCTGGAGCCCACGAGCAAGGTCTCGATCGCGCGCCTGAGCCTCTTCGTCGAGCGGGATCCGCAAGGCCGGCTCACGATCAGCGGCGCGAGCGGCCTCTCCGAGCACGAGTTCGCCGAGGTGGACTTCTGGCTGGGGATCCAGGACCGGCGCTTCGCCCTCAAGCTGCCCGAGGAGGGCAAGACCCGGAAGGGCAAGCAGGCCGAGCCCTCGCCCTCGGACGGGGGCGACCTCGGCACCTTCGAGCTCGGCTTCGAGCTCAGCGACGGGACCCACACGCTCAGCCGATTGGGGAGCCAAGAGATCCTCCAGGTGCCCAACCCCAACCCTAGCGTCAAGGCCTGCCAGGCCGCCCTGCGCCACCTGGGCTTCCTGCTCCTGAGCAAGGCGGACGCGGACCACGGCACCCTCAGCCGCGCCACCGTGCGCGAGTTCCAGATCTACGCCGGCATGGAGTACGTCGCCCGCTGGACGGGGCCGGAGGACACGCCGGCCCACGAGGTCGAAGCCAAGGCCGTCGCGGGGTCGAAGGCCGCCGAGCCGAGCCTGCGCGGCGCGGCCTGGCTCTCCAGCTACGTGGCCCAGCTCGAGCGCGTGCGCAACGAGCGACGCTACGAGGGCCCGGTCCACGGTGAGCTCGACGGGCCCACGGTGGGCCTGATCGAGCACTGGCAGCGCGAGGGCCTCCGCTGCCCGGTCGTGATCGAGGCCTGGAACAGCGACCACACCAGCTTGAAGAAGGGGCACCTCTGGGACCGCAAGGCCGTCGGCAGCAAGGACCCGCGGGTGTTCGCCCACGACCTGAGCGGCGCCTTCGAGCTGCCCGAGGCGCGCCGCTCGCCGCCCTACGTGGTGGTCGGCTACCAGGCCAAGGCGGGCCCCAACGTCAGCCCCAAGAGCGGCCACTGCTGGTCCGAGGCCGAGGTCACCCCGCCCCTCCTCGTCGGCAAGGACCTCCTCGACGAGGACGAGCTCTCGACCTTCCGCGTCCTGCGCGCGGTCAGCGAGAAGGAGTGCTACGGCTACCTCGACTGCGTCAACGGCTGGGACAACGCGTTCATTTCGGTCGGTCCCTGCCACTGGACCCTCCCGATCCGCGGCTCGGGAGGGGCGATCGCCAAGGGGGAGCTGGGCGGGCTGCTGGCCTACCTGCGCGAGCGCGACGGCAGCGTGTGGACCGAGCGCTTCGGCCTGCGCGCCGACGCCGAGTCCTGGGCCAAGACCTACTCCTCGAGCAGCCGCAAGTATTCGGACAAGCTCGCGCTGCGCGACGTGGGCGGCTGGTCGACCCACCTCCCCGAGCTCTACGGGAAGAAGAACAAGTCCAAGCGGATCAACACGGGCATGAACCCGCTGCGGACCTGGCACTGGTTCTATCGCTGGGTCATGGCCGGCCGCGCGCTCGACGAGGACTACGTGCGCTACCGCAGGGGCATGTGGGACGGCTTCCGCCAGCGGATCCTCGACGTGCTCTCCGCCAAGCTCGACGACGAGCGCACCCTGCAGGACGTGTTCACCTCCGAGTGGTCCGTGGGCTGCCTGATCCGCTGGCACATTTGGCGGCCCGCGCACCTCGTCAAGGGAGGCAAGGCGACGGAGCGGATTCGCAACGCCGTCAAGGCCACGGTCAAGAAGCACGGGAGCGACCCCTCGGCCAAGGCCTGGGGTGAGGCGGGCGAGAAGAAGCTCGTGGAGGGGCTGAAGGCGGCGGCCAAGACCAAGTATGGAGCCGAGAAGTCCAAGAAGCTGCGCGGCTTCATGGACAGCCTCGCCAGGTGGAAGCGGAGCGGCGAGGCGAGCAGCCTCCACTACTCCCTCGACCTCGCCGACCACAGCGCGGCGGTGGCGGCCCTGCGCACGTCCAAGGGCGAGGGCCTCGCGGCCGCCGAGGCCAGCGCCCGCAAGATCGGCGTCGCCCCGGGCTCCTTCCGCTTCGAGACCACCGGGCTGACCCAGCGCTGAGTTCGGCGCCCCTGAGCCAACGAATCGGTCCCTACACGGTGGTGCGCGAGCTCGGCCGCGGCGGCCTGGGCGTCGTCTACGAGGTCCGCGCCGACGACTGGGACCGCCCCCTGGCGCTCAAGACCCTCCTGACCGGCGGAGCGGTGACCCCCAAGCGGGCCCACCGCTTCGCGCGCGAGGCGCGTCTGCTGGCCAAGGTCCGCCACCCCGGGGTCCTGAGCGTGCACGCCTTCGAGGAGGCCAGCGCCAGCCACCCGGCCTACATCGTGACGGACCTCGTCGAGGGCCAACCGCTGAGCGCCCTCGTGCGCGACGCGCCGCTCCCGGCGGAGCGCGCGGTCGAGCTGACCTGCGGGATCGCGCGGGGGCTCGAGGCGCTGCACGAGATCGGCGTGATCCACCGCGACCTCAAGCCCGAGAACGTGATCGTCGACCCCGCGGGCACGCCGGTGCTGCTCGACTTCGGGCTCGCGCGCGAGCTCGACAGCGAGACCCGCTTGACCAGGACCGGCGAGACCTTGGGCACCCCGGCCTACATGGCGCCCGAGCAGGTCGACCGCCGGGTCGGCGGCGAGTTCGACGAGCGGACCGACGTCTACGGCCTGGGCGCGATCCTGTTCGACCTCGTCCTGGGGCGCCCCCCCTTCCAGGGCTCGATGCTGGTCAAGGTGCTCTACAAGGTGCTCAAGGAGCCGCCCGACTTCGCCGAGGAGGGCGACCCGCCGCTCGACCCAGGGCTGCAGCGCGTGCTCGCGCGCGCGCTCGCCAAGGAGAAGGAGGCGCGCTACCAGAGCGTCCGCGAGCTGCGCGAGGCGCTCGAGGCCTGGCGCGCGGGAGAGCTCCCGGCTGGCTCACCGGCCCAGCGCTCGCTGGGTTGGCTCGCCCTGGGCGCGCTCTCGATCCTCGCCCTCGGCCTGGGCTGGGCGCTGTGGCGGGCCGACTCGAGCGAGCCCCCGCCGGCGGAGATCGCCGCGGCGAGCCCCACCCCCTCGTCGACGACGGCGCCCCGGGCCTCGACTCCCCCGCCCCTGCCCGACCCGGAGGACCCGGCCTGGCCTGCCGCCGCGCGCGCCTGGCTGGAGCGCTACCCGGAGCTCAGCGGCGCGCCCGCCGCGCGCCTCGAGCTCGAGCGCCAGCTGCGCAGGCGGCCCCTGACGCGCTGCAGCCTGCCTGGAACCCACAAGGTCAGCTCGATCAAGGGCGGCCTGCTCCCCCTCGGCGCGGAGCGCTGGTGGGTCCACGATCCGCGCGCCCCGCACGTCTACCTGTTCAGCGCGCGCGAGGGGCTGGACGCAGGGCGCCGGGTCCCGCTCTCGCCCTGGATCAGCGCCAGCGCGACCACCCCGGCGGGGCTCTTGCTCGCGGGTCAGCCCCGGCACGGGCTGTGGCTCCTGCCCCCCGAAGGCGAGGCCCGCCAGCTCCTCGACGCCCTGCCGGACGTGCCCCCCTCGGGAGTGATCGGCGCCCTGGCCTACTCGCCCGCGACCCGGGAGGTCGCGCTCGCGGTCAACGAGCACGGCGCCGGCGGAGACCCGACCCACGGCTTCCTGCTCGCCTACGAGCTCGACGCCAGCCACCAGGCCGCGCTGACCCGCCCGCGCTACCCGCTCGTGCCGGCCGCGGTGTGGGACCTGGCCTACACGCGCGGCGGCGAGCGGGTGGCCGCGGCGACCCAGCACGGCGAGGCCTGCTTGCAGGTGTGGGAGCGCGGCGGGAAGCAGGCCTTCCAACGCCAGAACGTCGTCAGCCGCTCGCGCTGCATGATCCGTCGGCCCGGCTCCGACGAGCTGATCTGGGGGACCAAGACCGGCACCCTGGAGCGGCTCGACGCGCTGGAGCCGGAGCGCGCCCTGGGCGGCCTGATCGACCCCCAGCGCGCGGGGCAAGGCCCCCACCGGCTCGAGGTGTGCGCCCTGGCGGTGACGCCCTCCGGTCAGCACCTGGCCAGCGTGGACGGGACCCCGCAGAAGGTCCTCGGCCGGCACCGCTGGCACGAGCGCGGGGCCAACGCGCTCCTGCTCTGGGACCTCGAGGCCTCACGCCTCCTGCGCCGCGTCGCCCTCCAGTGCCTGGTCCGCGAGCTGGCCTTCAGCCCGGACGGCGTGTGGCTCTACTGCCTCCGCCCGGACGGCGTGATCGAGGAGTGGTGGGCCCCTGCGCTGCTCGCGCCGGAGAGCTCATGAGCGGAGACCCTGACCCGCTCCTGGGCCGCGTGATCGACGGCTTTCGCCTCGAGCGCTTCCTGGCGCGCGGCGGCATGGGCGCCGTCTACGAGGCGCGCGACGCGCGCGGCCAGCGAGCCGTGGTCAAGCTGCTCGCCGACGAGCTGAGCATGGACCCCGAGGCGCGCGCGCGCTTCGTGCGCGAGGGCGAGGTCATGCGGCGCCTCCCGCCGCACCCCAACCTGGTCGGCGTGCTGGCGGTCGAGCCCCAGACCCCCGCCCTCGTGCTGGAGTTCGCGGCGGGGTCCCCCCTCGACCGGGTGCTCGCCGAGCGCGGGCCCTTCCCCGCGGAGCTCGCGCTGCGGGTCGGCCGCGACGTGGCCCGCGCGCTGGGGCAGGTCCACGCCCTCGGCCTGATCCACCGCGACGTGAAGCCCGAGAACGTGATCCTCGAGCCCTCGGGGCGCGCGCGCCTGATCGACTTCGGCGTCAGCAAGGACACCTTTCGCACCGTGCTGACCGCCAGCGCCCAGGTGCTGGGGACGACCCTCTTCATGGCGCCCGAGCGCTGGGACGACGGCGCCGAGGCGGACGCGCGCGCCGACCTGTTCTCGCTCGGGGCCATGCTCTACCAGCTGCTGAGCGGCCAGCCCCCCTTCGCCGGCGAGGACCTCGTCGAGCTGATCGACGCGATCCTCGAGGACGAGCGCGAGCCCCTCGACGAGCTGCGCCCCGACCTGCCCGGGCCGGTCGTGCGGGTCGTCGAGCGCCTGCTGGCGACCGAGCCCAGCCACCGCCACGCCAGCGCGCACGAGCTGGCCGAGGAGCTCGAGGGCCTGCTGGCGGGAGAGGGGGACGACCCGCCCCGCTTCGAGCACCCCGCTCACGGGCGCCTGGTGTTGACCGAGCACGCGCGCGTCGTGCTGGGCAGCGACCCCAGCCTGCCCTGGGTCCTGCCCGGCGCGCCGGTGCGCGCGCTCCAGATCCGCCGGACCGAGCGCGGCTGGGAGGCGACCGACGTGTGCGGCGGCGCGGTCCGGGTCGCCGGCCAGCCGCTCAGCGGCCCGCGCGTCCTGCGCGACGGCGACGCGGTCCGGCTGGGCGAGGTCGAGCTCGCGTTCCGCGATCCGCGCGGCGGCGCGAGCGAGGGAGGCCTGGCCGGCCCGCTCCCGCGCGTCGAGCGCCCCGAGGCCGAGGTCGCCGCCCTGGCCGCCGCGGGCGACCCGCGCGCGCTGGCGTGGCTGCTGGAGTGGACCGACCTGGGCCCGGAAGAGATCGCCGCCGCCGTCGCCGCGACGCCCGCGGCCCGCGCGCAGCTGGAGGCCCTCGGCCGGGCGGTCCGCCGCGAGGCCCTCGCGCGCGCCGAGCAGCTCCTCCCCCCCGGCGGGTCCTTCGCCGAGCGGCTGAGCGCCTGGCTGGCGGCCCGGGCCCAGCTCCCCCCACAGCACGTCCCGAGCCTGCCGCCAGGCGCCCTGGCCCTCGAAGTGCACGAGCCTGGCCGCCCCGCGCGCCTCTGGGAGCCCGACCCCGGCGCGGCGCGGCTCCTGATCGGCCGCGACCAGCGCTGCGATCTGGTCGTGGCGGACCCGCGCGTCTCGCGCCTGCAGCTCGTGCTGCTGCGGTTGAGTGAACGCTGGGCGGCGCGCAACGAGAGCCACCACGGGACCTGGATCGACGGCGCCCCGCGCGCGGCGGCGCTGCTCGGCTCCTCGAGCGAGCTGCGACTCGGGGAGTCGTGCCTGCGCGTGCGCTGGACGCCAGCGCCGGGGCCTCCGCGCCTGCTGCGCGCTCTGCGCCGCCAAGCGAACTGAGCCCTCCTAGCGCCCGAGCTCCTCCAGGCGCGCTTCGACGGCCCTGTGCCAGGGAGAGTCGGGCAGGGTCAAGATCTGACGCAGAGTCGCCGCCTCGGCCTCGCCTTGACCGAGCTTGCGCCGGAGCTCCGCCCGGAGCAGTAGCGCGCGAGGGCTGGCGGGGAACTCCTCGACCGCTCGCTCCGCCTCCGGACGCGCCTCCTCGGTGCGTCCCAGGAAGAGGAAGGCCCGCACCCGCATCTCGAGCTGCGGGAGGCGGAGGTGCGCTGGTAGCGTCCCCTCGGTCAGCGCCAGCGCGCGCGTCGCGGCCGCCTCCCCGCCGGGGAGGTCGTCCAGGAGCGGGCGCCAGCCCTCCCGCCCGAGCACGCGCGCCCAGTTCAGCAAGAGCGCCGCCAGCTGGGCCTTGGCTCGCCAGGTGGTGCCTGGATCCTGCTCCTCCGCGAAGAGCGGACGAGACAGCGCGAGCCCGACCCGCGCCCGGAGCTCGACCAGGGGCTGCGAGTGGAGCTGGAGAGAGTCTCGCCGCTGAACGCGGTCCAAGAGCGCGGTGCAGCCCGCGACCACCTGCAAGCGAAAGCGAGCGTCCTCGGGGTAGAGCAGCATGATCTGAGCTCCGCGGCCCAAGAAGGCGCGGTCCTCCCGAAACTCCTTGAGGCCAGCCAGGAGCCGCAGGCGCGGGTCCCGCTGGACGGCCTCGACCGCAGCGGCGAAGCGACGCAGGTCGCTGAGCGGGTGGGGGTAACGGAGCAGTCTGCGGACCCCATCCTCGACGCGCCCCTCCGACACCGCTTTGAGCGCGTCCACGAACTGCGCCGTCGGGAGGCGCGTGGAAGCGCTGCCGGGGACACGTTGATCGAGCAGGTGGCGGCGCAGCTCGAGGTCGGCTCGCCACTCGCGCAGCTCCTCGAGCTCTTCCGCTTCGGGGCGGAGGTCGAGCAGATCGGCGGCGAGGACGCGGTCGGGAGCGGCCCTGGTCATGGCCAGCTGAGCTTCGGCGAGCTCACAGCTGCGCTTGGCGAGGGGGTCCGACCAGCCACGCGCCGCGAGCTCGATCTGCTCCATGGCCTCGGCCTCGCGCCCGACCGCCGACGCGACCTGGGTCAGCAAGCGCAAGTGCTCGCAGACCTGAGCGCCCTTGTCGAGCAGCGCGCAGACTTCACCCAGCGACTTCAGCGCCAGCTCGAAGTCACCGCTCAAGAAGGCGCCGATCCCCAGCTGGACCAGGGCGTTGCCCCGGACGACCACGCCTTGTTCTTCGCGAAGGGCTCGGCGCAGGAAGGGGACGGCGGCCCCCGGCTCGTTGGCGCGAGCCAGCTCGAGCCCGAGCGCCAGGCAGGCCTGCGGCTGAGGTGCCAAACGCACCCAGGCGACTGCGTTCGAGATCGCGTCTGCTCCAGGGGGGAGCACGCGCCCGAGCATGCTGCGAGCCAGCCCTTCTTCGTCCGCACTCAGCCCGGCCTCGAGGGCCCCCTCCGCGAGGCGCCGGACCCGAGCACGGTTCTGCGCTTTGGGCGGTTGGCGGGTCTCGAAGCTGGCCAGCAACAGGAGGACGGGCCCGCGGCGCTCGCGCGGAGCGTCGCGGAGCAGCCCCTCGGCGAGCTGGCGCGCCTGCCCGATCTCGGCTCGACCGCCCCCCTCCCACGCAAGGGCCGCGAGCCGCTTCGCGACGCGCAAGCGCTCCTCCCAGGGCGCTGAATCGGCGCGCGCTGCGCGGACCGCCGCGCTGAAGTCGCGCTGCGCGAGGTCGCGCTCGCTCCCTTCGTGCTCGGAAGGGCTCGGGCTCGGGCTCGGGCTCGGGGTGGGAGTGGGCGCTGACGCGCTGGGTAGCGGGACAGGGCTCACGGGAGCGGCGGGAGCGGACGACGCGACCGCGGGGCGCGCCACCTCCGGCTCGAAGGACGCGCCGCCTGCGATCGCTCCGATCCCCAGCGCGGTGAGCAAGGCCGCGCTGGCCAGCAGCGCCGGCGGCGGTCTCCGGTCCGGCGAGCGCTCGAGCGCGTCCAAGGCCTCCCCCAGCGAGGCCATGTCCCTGAAGCGCCGCGCGGGGCTCTTCTCCAGGCAGCGCAGACAGAGCGCCTCGAGCGGGGCCGGCACGGGGGCGAGCTCCGAAGGCGGACGCGGCGGGACCTCGATCACGCGTCGCAGGGAGTCGATCAAGGTCGCCCCCCGGCACGGCGGTTGACCCGTCAGCAGCGCGTAGAGCAAGGCGCCGAGCCCGTAGACGTCGGTCGCCGGCCCGATCCCACCCGGGACCCCGCACTGCTCAGGGGCCAAATACCCGGGGGTGCCGAGGACCTCGCCGGTCTGGGTCAGGGCCTGGCTCTGGTCGAGGCGCTTGGCCAGCCCGAAGTCGGTCAGCAAGGGCGCGTCGTCGCGCGCGCGCAGGAGCACGTTGCTCGGCTTGAGGTCGCGGTGCACGACGCCGCGCTCGTGGGCGTGCGCCAGGGCGGAGACCAGCGGACGGATCAGCTCCAGCGCGCGCTCCGCGGGGAGGGGCCCGTCCCGGCGGAGGACCGCGTCCAGGCCCTCGCCGTCGACGCGCTCCATGGCGATCCAAGGTCGACCCTGCCCGTCGCGTCCGGCCTCCAGCAGGTGGACCACGTTGGGGTGCCGCAGCTGCGCCAGGGCGCGGGCTTCGACGTCGAAGCGGGCCAGGGCCTCGGGGTCGTGGTCGACCACCAGGACCCGCTTGAGCGCGACCCGCGCGTTGGTGTGGACGTGGCGGGCCGCGTAGACCGCGCCCATGCCCCCCCGACCGAGCTCGCCCTCGAGCCGATAGGGCCCGACCTGGCCGCGTCCTCGAGCTCCGCTTGCACCACCCACCGCGGACCAGCTTAGCGCCGACCCGCGAGCTCGAGTTGTCCTACCGGCCTAGCTCCCGCAGCCGACGGCGAGCGCGCGTGGCCCAAGGCTCGCCCCCCCGGTCCCGCACGGCTCGCAGCGCCTGGACCTCGGCGTCCTCGTCGTGGAGGTGCCGCGCGACCTCGGCCTCCAGCATCAGGGCTTGCGGGGCGCTCGAGAACTGCTCCTGCGCCTGCTCCACCGCGCGACGCGCCTCCTCGAAGCGCCCCAGGCAGGCGAAGGCGCTGCCTCGGATCTCGAGCAGAGGCAGGCGCAAGGGCTTGGGCGGCGCCCCTTCGGTCAGGGTGAGGATCCGCGTGGCCGCCGCCTCGAGCTCGGGGAGGTCACGCAGGAGGGGACGCCACCCCTCCTGCTCCAGCAGCCGCGACCAGGTGTGAAGGAGCGAGGCCAGCTGCGCGCGACCCCGCCACGGGTCGCGCTGGCGGGGGTCGAGCAGCGGCTCGGCGGCGCGCGTCCCCAAGCGCAGCCAGGCCTCTGCCAGGGGCTGCGAGAGGGGTTCGCTCGGATCGCGATAGAGCGCCCGGTCGAGCAGCTCCGTGCAGCACGAGACGATCTGGAGGGGGAAGCGCGGGTCGTCCGGGAAGAGCAGCGAGATCTGCAGGGCGCGCCCGAAGAAGGCGCGATCCATGCGCAGCTCCTGCAGGCGGTCCAGGAAGAGCTGGGGGGGGTCGCGCCCGACGCTCGCGAGCGCGGCGACGAAGCGGCGCAGATCGTTGAGCGGTTGGGGGTGGCGCAGCAGCCGGCGCGTCCCGTCTTCGACGCGACCCGCCGCGAGGTCCTGGAGCGCGAGCGCGAAGTGCAGCGCCGGTAGCTCCGTGTAGGTCCGCTCCCGGTGGGTCTTCTTCATGATCAGCTTCCGGCGCAGCTCGAGATCGGCCCGCCACTCGCGGAGCGGAGCGAACTCCTCAGCGAGGGGGCGCTGGTCGAGCCAGCCGCCCGCCATCTCGAGGTTGGGGGGGTGAGTCGTCAGGACCGACTGGGCCGCGAAGAGCTTCACGCTGCGCTGAGACAAGGGGTCCGCCCAGCGCTTGACGGTCGGCTCCAGCTCGACCATGACCTCCGTCTCGCGCCCACAGGCTGAGGCGGCCTGGGCCAGCAGGCGGAGGTGCGAAGCGACCTGCGGGCCCCGGTCGATCAGGAGGCAGACCGCCCGGAGTGAGGCCAGCCCCTGCTCGAAGTCGCCGACCCTCAGCTCGCCCAGCCCGAGCTGGAGGAGGGCGTTCCCCTTGGCCGCGGGAGCGAGCTCTCCGGCGAGGGCGCGCCGCAGGAAGGGCACGGCCGCGCCCGGCTCCTGCAGCTCGGCGAGGGCCAGCCCCAAGGCCAGGCAAGCCTCCGAGCGCGGAGCCAGCCGCACCCAGGCCACGCCGTTGGCGACCGCCTCGGCGCCCGCGGGGAGCACCCTGCTCAGGATCGAGCGCGCCAGGGCCTCCTCGCCGGGGCTCAGCCCGGCGTCGAGCGCCTGCTCCGCGGATTGGCGGACCTGGGCCGAGTCCTGCTCCTCGGGCGGCTCGTGAGCCTCGAAGCTAGCCTGGAGCAGGAGCGCGGAGCCACGCCTCTCGAGCGGCGCGTCACGGAGCAGGCGCTCGGCGACCCCGCGGGCCAGGTCGATCTCGCGCGCTTCGCCTCCCTCCCAGGCCGCCACCGCGAGCCGCTGCGCGACCTGCAGGCGCTCCAACCAGGGCGCTCGCGCGGAGCTCGCGGCGCGGCAGGCCTCGCCGAAGTCACCCCTCCCCAGCGCGCGCTCGGCCCGCTGGATCAAGGGGACGCCGGCCCCCGGAGTCGCGCTCGGAGCGGCGCGCTCGCTGGGGCTCGGGGAAGGCGCCGCGGAGGCGCGCGCGGCCTCCTCCGCGGGCGGCCCTCCAGCCGCGAGCGCGCCGACGCCCAGCGCGACGAGCAGCGCAGCCCCGACGAGGAGCGCCGACGCGCCCGCTCTGCGGGGCTCCTCGCCGAGCGAGTCCAGGGCCGCCCCGAGCTCCCCCATGTCGCGGAAGCGGCGCGCAGGCGCCTTCTCCAGGCAGCGCAGGCAGAGCGCGTCGAGCTCGGCTGGGACGCTCGCCAGCTCCGAGGGCGGCCGCGGCGCGACCTCGATCACGTGTCGCAGCGAGTCGATCAAGGTCGCTCCCCGGCAAGGCGGCTGACCCGTCAGCAGCGCGTAGAGCAGCGCGCCGAGCCCGTAGACGTCGGTCGCGGGCCCGACGCCGCCCGAGACGCCGCACTGCTCGGGGGCGAGGTAGCCCGGCGTGCCGAGGACCTCGCCGGTCTGGGTCAGGGCCTGGCTCTGGTCGAGGCGCTTGGCCAGCCCGAAGTCGGTCAGCAGGGGCGCGCCGTCGCGCCCGCGGACCAGCACGTTGCTCGGCTTGAGGTCGCGGTGCACGACCCCCCGCTCGTGGGCGTGCGCGAGCGCCGCCACGAGCGGACGCACCAGCTCCAGCGCGCGAGCCGCGGGCAAGGGGCCGTCGCGGCGCAGGACCTCGTCCAGGCTCTCGCCCTCCACGAGCTCCATGGCGATCCATGGGCGTCCGCGCGCGTCGCGCCCGACCTCGAGCAGCTGGACCACCTGCGGGTGACGCACCCGCGCCAGGGCGCGGGCCTCGACCTCGAAGCGCGCCAGGGTGTCGGGGTCCTCGTCGACGACCAGGACCTGCTTGAGCGCGACCCGCGCGCCGGTCTGGACGTGGCGAGCCGCGTAGACCGCGCCCATACCGCCCCGACCGAGCTCGCCCTCGAGCCGATAGGGCCCGACCTGGCCGCGTCCTTGCTCTCCGCCTGCACCCACCGCGGATCAGCTTAGCGCTGACCCGCGGGCGGAGGCGTCACTTCACGTCGGCCGAGAGCGAGAAGGAGAAGCCCGGCGCGTCGCCCTTGAGCTCCAGCATGTGCTGGAAGGCGGTGTGGCGCGGGCTGGCCGCGACGCCCTGGCCGGCCTGGTAGTTGACGGCCGTGTCGTGCGCGCCGTCCCCGTAGCCGAGCGAGACGCTGACCGTCTTGCCCTGGTAGGTCTTGGCCAGGGTGTAGACGCCGCCCTGGTCGGTCTCGACCAGGTCGCGCTGCCCGTCGAGGGCGAGCGCCGCCAGGTGCGGGTTCAGGCCGCAGCGGACGTAGAGCCGATCCACGCGGGGGTCGACCACGTAGTCCACCTCGAAGGTGCCGGGCGTGGCGCCGGGGGTGATCGTCTTGGTGCGCATGCCGTCGGTCGAGGTGAACACCAGCCCGACCGTGGTCGTGCTCACGGCCGCCGTGCCCTCGTCGTTGACGTAGCCGTAGCCGAGGCCGCGCGCCCAGGTGTCCTTGAGGACCGAGTTGCGGGCCGCGTCGTGCCCCTCGTCCTCGAAGCCGGCCTCGAGGCCGCGGCTGGGGAAGGCCATTGGGTCGCCCGTGACCATGTAGCCCTCGCCGGTGGCGGGGTCGCGCACGAAGCTCGCCGTCAGGCGGCCGCCGTCGCGCTCACAGACCACCAGCAGCTTGCTGTCGGCGAGCAGGTACTCGACCTCGCCGTCGAGGTCGACGTCTTCGGTCCAGGCCGTGGGCTGGCTGGGGGGGCTCTGCGCCCAGCGCGCAGCGCGGGCCACGACCGCCGCCTCGCCGGCGCGGACCTGCAGCGCGTAGGCGAAGCCGGTCAGCTGGTCGTAGGTCGTGTCGGGCTGAATGTAGGCGCCGTTGGTGTAGCGGCGCGTGTCGTGCATGTCCTCGAGGTGCCAGGCCGTGCGGTACATCACGCTCGCGAAGGAGGTCTCGGCCAGGTGCTTGAGCCCGCCGGCCGGAGCGGTGGCGATCGCGCTCCAGGTGTCGCCGTAGAGGGTCCCGGGCGACTTCACGTCGCCGAGGCGACGCGACATGGGGCGGCCCTGGCGGATCGGCGGCTGGAGCGCGGCCAGGCTCTGCTCGAGGGGGTGCCCGTAGTACCAGTGGTCGTAGTTCTCTTCGGTGGCGTGGCGCAGCCACTCGTAGGTCTCGGTCTTGAGCGTGGGGTGCGCGCCGTGGTCCATGACCGGCTGCCAGCCGCGACCGGCCAGGTCCTGCAGGCCGGCGACCTCGATCCAGGGGCGCTGGCTGATCCAGCGCAGGATCCGGTCGTAGGTGTCGGGGACGTCGGTGTTGCCCTTGCGGCCGGCGTATTCCTCCCAGTCGGCGACGGTCAGGATCGCCTGCTGCGCGTTGGCGTCGAGGGCGCGGCGGATCAGGAGCTCGCGGAGGGCCTCGCTCGGCCCGCCGTCCTGGCCGCCGAAGAGGTTCACCTCGGGGTCGATCACGAAGCAGTCCACGCCGTTGATCCGGTGCAAAGCGCCGTCGGTGGTCTGGACGTTGAACCAGGAGTCGAGGTGGGTCCGGTCGATCACGGTGTGGGTGAAGCCGGCCGCCTTGATATCGGCGAAGTCGCCGCCGCCGATCACGCGCTCGGGGGTCCAGAACACCTTCCCCGGGGCCTGGAGGCCGAGGCGATCGCGGTAGACCTCCCAAGCCAGATCAATGAAGCGCGCGTTCGCCTGCCCGCGGAAGTAGGGCATCATGTTGTCGACGTAGAGCCCCGGGAGGAAGTCACCCTCGCCGTTGCTCCGGTCGCCGTCGAAGAAGGTCGCGAGCTCCGCGAGGAAGAGCGCGCCGTCCTCGGCCGGGTTGCTGGGCGAGCTGGCCCAGCCGATCGCGTTGGCGAGCACGCCCGAGAGGTGGAGGTTGATCGAGAGCCCGTGGGCGCGGTGGCTGGCGAGGGTTCGCCGCAGGCCGGTCGGGAAGCCCTCGCGGGTCTTGATGTCGTCGCTGTGGACCAGCCCGCGCAGGTAGGTCGCGTCGAGCGCGGCGCGGTTGCCGATCGCGATCGGGCTGAGGATCGCGCGCCGGTCGGCGACCCAGCTCTCGAGCACGGCCTCGTCCAGGCGGCGGTCGTTGAGGTCGACCTCGAGCACGGCGTCGGCGACGCGGCCCAGGTTGTCCTGCACGCTCAGGACCTGGAAGGTCAGCGGGCCGCCGGTCCAGCCGAGGTTGGTCAGGTGAGCCTCGTCCACGCCCAGCTCGACCGTATCGAGGTCCGAGCGGAAGGACACCTCCAGGCCGCCGGTGGTCGTGGTGACCGCGGCCACGCCGGCCCGGTCGAGCAGGCTCAGGTCTTGGGTGTCGCGGCACACGATCGCGGCGTCGTAGGGGTGGGCCGTGGTCTCGCGCAGCCCGAGCGGGAGCGCGGTCGCGCCCCGGCCGCTCCAGCCGATCAGGACGACCAGGTCCAGCCCGCCCAGCTCGGCGCCGAAGGCGAGGTCGAACAGGTCGACGCGCAGGTTCAAGCGCCCGCTCTCGCGGCGCGAGTAGAAGGCCAGGAGCTCGCGGCTCTGGGTCAGGCCGTCGCCGGCGAAGCGCACGTCGAGGGGATCGAGGGCGCGCACGTCGCCCGCCACCCACTCGCGGCAGTGCTGGTAGACGTCGCCGCGGACGGTCGTCCCGACCACGGGGCCCTGCCCGATCACGATCGGGTCGCTGGCCGCCGGGAAGGTCCGCGTGGGCGGGCCGCTCAGGCCGCCGGGGCCCGCCTGGGGGACCGGCGCCGGAGGCGGAGTCAGCAAGCCGCCGCCAGGCGTGGTCGCGGTGCTGGGCGAGCCGACGCTGCCCGAGCTGGGCGGGGTCAGCGAGCCCGAGCCGACCGGCGCGCCGAAGCCCGGCAGGGTCGGGTTGACCGGCTGGGCGGGGGGCCCGAAGGGCAGGTTGGTGGCGGGCCCGGTCGCGGGCGCGCTGGTGCTGCCGACGCTGACGTACTTGGGGTCCTTCTTGAGGTCACCGCAGCCGGCGACGAAGAAGGCGAGCAAGAGGGCCGAGAAGCTCAGGGCGCGCGGCTGCATATCAGCTCCCCCTCCGCTGGCGAATCACCAGCCCGTCGGGCTCGGTCCAGAGCAGGTCGAAGGCGCCTGCCCCGGCCGAGATCGCGGCGGTGCGACGGCCGCTGACGGCCTTCAGGTCGTGGGCGGCGGGCTGGGTCCAGCCCGCGCTCGTGAGGCGGGCGTGGGTCGGACGGGCCTGGTTGCCCTGCCACTGCTCCCAGGTCACGAGCACCTCGTCGCCGCTGACCGCGAGGTCGACCGACCAGGAGGAGCCCTGGCTGAGGGTCTCGGGCGGGTCGAAGCTCATGGCCCCGGGCGCGCGACGAGCGACGAGGACCTTGCCGTCCTCGGCCCAGGCCACGAACACCTCCTCGCCGCGGGCCGCGACGCGGGGCGCGTACTGGCCGGCGCTCGAGCTGGCGACCGCGGCGACGTCGACCCTGATCCCCTGGACACCGGTGCCCTGGACCGTGGCGACCCAGACCTCGCGTCGGCCTCGCTCCTCGCGCTCGAAGGCGGCCACGCGGTCGCCGCGGGCGGTGTGGGTCAGGCTCGGGGCCCAGGCGCTGGCGCTGGTGCCCGCCGCGATCGAGGCCGCGGGGCCCCAGGCGCCGCCGACGCGCTCGCGGAGCATCAGCGCGTGCTGGCCGCTCGCGACGCGCTCGGTCCAGACGGCCGAGAGGCGCTCGCCCTGGCCGCTGAGGGCCGGCGCGTAGGCCGGCGTCGCGCTGGAGAGCGCGGCCGGGGTCGACCAGCCGGTGGGGGTCCGCTCGGCGATCTGGACCTCGAAGCCGGCCGCGGCCGACTCCTCCCAGGCGACCCACAGGCTGCGGCTGCTGGTCGCGGCGATCGAGGGCTTGTAGCTGCCCGTCGCCGACTGGGACACGTTCTCCGCCGCCTGGAAGCCGAGGGCGGGGCCGTCCTCGACCTGGACGTAGATCTCGCCGTTGCCGCCGGCGTCGAGGGCGTAGGCCACGGCCAGGGCGCCGTCACGGGCGCGCACGCCGCTGGGACGGTCGGGCTCGGCGCCGGGGCGGGCGACCGCGCGCGGGGCCTCGAGGCCGCCGGGCTCGGTCCAGGTGTTGAAGATCAGCTGGCGGCCGAGGCTCCAGTCCTGCCAGAGCACCTTGAGCCGCGTCCCCTCCGAGACCGCGGTCGGATAGGAGCGCGCGCCCGGGCCGCGGGTCAGCAGCTCGGGCTTGCTGAAGGCGCCGCCGACCGCCACCGCGTGGGCGACGTGGGTCGAGGTCGGGCCCCCGTTGCTCTCGTCCTCGATCCAGAACACGTGGACGGCGCCGCCGTGCACGACCAGCGCCGACTCGCTCGATGCGCCGATCGAGTTGCTGACGTTGTTGCCGGGGAGCCAGGCGTTGTTGGTGCGCTGGGCGAGGTAGACCTCGCCGCCCCACTCGTAGGAGACGTGCAGGTCGGCCCCGTCGCGGAGGAGCACCGGACGCTCCACCTGCTGGGGCGCCGAGGCCACCGTCTCGAGCATGCCGTAGTGGCCGGTCGGGCTGATCCAGCGTCCGCGCAGCTCGGAGGTGCCGAAGCCGTTCTCGGCCCAGGCGGCGAACACCTCGCCGCTGTCGGCGACCACGAGCGCGGGCGTCTCGACCCGGACCCCGTTGCTGAAGGCCGCCGAGCTGATCTCGGCGATCGCGGTCCACTGGCCGTTGACCTTGGCCCGGTGCTTGATCGCGGTCGTGGCGCCGCGCTCGGCCCAGACCACGTGCACGTTGCCGCCCGTGACGGCGATCCGCGCCGCGACGCCGGGCGCCCCGCTCACGTCCTCGGTCTGGGTCCAGGAGAAGTTGCCCGCGTCGAAGCGCGCGAAGCGGATCCCGTAGTCGCTGAAGCGGGTGTCCCAGGCCTCCCAGGCCAGGTAGGGGATCCCGCCCTCGACGGCCAGGTCCTGGTTCCACGAGGTCGCCGAGGAGCGGCTGACGTCGAACACGGGCGAGTAGCTGCGCCCGTCGAAGAAGGAGTACCAGACGTCCGAGTTGAAGTTGTAGTTCTGCGAGAGCGAGACGTGGGTGTTGCCGTTGGTGTCGACCACGGCCTTGGGCGAGAGCCCGTCGCCGGGGGTCTTGAAGGCCAGGTGCGGCTCGACCCAGCGGCCGATCGCCAGGGTCGCGCCGGCGCTCTCGAGGACCGCGGTCCGAGCCGGCTGTCCGCCGGGGCCGCTCGCGGCCAGGGCGCTCGCCTCCAGGCGCAGGCGGAGGGTGTCGTTGACGCGGCCCGCGCCCGTCAGGTCGAGGGTCACCAGCAGGCGCAGCGAAGCGCCCGCGGCGAGGGGCTCGCGGAGGGGGAAGCTGGCCACGCCGTCGTCGGTGGTGAAGCCAGCGCTCGCGATCGCGCGGTCGATCGCGCGGTCGAAGCGGCCGTCTCCGTCGACGTCCTCGACGAGGCGCGCGCTGGCGACGCCGCTCGCGTCGTCGAGGGAGCCCTCGGCGCGCAGCTCGAGCGAGCTCAGCTCGGCGTCCGCGCCGGTGGTGTTGCGCGCGAGGAGCGAGATCACCGCGACCTCGCGAGCGTCGCTCGCGACCCGGCGCGAGCCGCCGGGGAGCGCCTCGAGCGAGACCGCCGCGACGGGCGGAGCGCTCGTCCCGCTGGAGGGGAGGCCCACGCTGCCCGAGCCCGGCGCGCCGATCGTCCCGCCAGGGAGGACCGGTGTCCCGCTGCCCGGGGTCGCGATCGGCTGGCTGGGAGTGGTGGCTCCCGCCGCCGTCTGGTTCGGCACGTAGATCGTGCGCTGGTGGCGTCCGCAGCCAACCGCGCTCAGGCCTACGAATAACGCGCTCAACGCGTAGATCCCCGTCCGTCCGTTCACACCGTGCTCCTCTGCTAGAGCGGTCCCGCAGAGGAGTAGAGGCCCGCCCCCGCGGAACCGGACGGGTAAATAAATAGCTGCGGGATATGGATTTACGGAGCCATTGCTCGGATGGTCGTCGGGATGTGGGTCGGTGACGCCCCCGTGACCCCCCGAAGCTGGGCGGGGCCCCCTTAGCCATTGCCAGCCAGTGGCTTGTGGGCCCGTGACCGTCCCGAAATGTAGGGGAGGGGTTTACCCCCTCCCGCCGGGAGGGGGTAAA
>MDTG01166931.1_pt1 | contig 18524 bp, 14 predicted proteins | sample 811421 | NCBI WGS metagenome assembly MDTG01 (sample SAMN05326645, study PRJNA326480) | marine metagenome | isolation source: seawater | place: Pacific Ocean: South East | collected 2011
AACGAGATTATATCTGGTAAGCTTGATGAAAATTTTCCTCTTAAAGTTTGGCAAACTGGTTCAGGAACTCAAACAAATATGAACGTTAATGAGGTAATTTCAAATAGAGCAATTGAATTTTTAGGGGGTAAACTTGGTACAAAAAAACCTGTTCATCCTAATGATCATGTCAACAAATCTCAATCTACTAATGATGTTTTTCCAACTGCAATGCATATAGCTATTGCAATTGAAACAAAAAATAAACTTCTACCAAGTCTGATTCTTTTAAATAAAGAGCTTAAAAATAAAGTAAAAAAATTTAATAAAATCATAAAAGTCGGCAGGACCCATCTTCAAGATGCAACTCCTTTAAGCCTAGGTCAAGAATTTTCTGGTTATCAAACTCAATTAGAGGATTGCATCAATAGAATAAGGAGTGGTTTAAATGAAATATATTTTTTAGCTCAAGGTGGTACAGCTGTAGGAACTGGAATTAATACTAAAAAAAATTTCGACAAAAAAATTTGTAAAGAAATAAGTAAACTAACAAAAATAAATTTTAAACCTTCAAAAAATAAATTTGCAGCTTTGGCTGCTCATGATGCGATTGTTAATTTCTCTGGTGTACTTAACACAACGGCAGTATGTTTATTAAAAATTGCAAATGATATAAGATTTCTTGGATCAGGACCAAGAGCTGGATACGGTGAATTAACTTTGCCCGCGAATGAACCTGGCTCATCAATAATGCCCGGTAAAGTTAACCCAACCCAATCCGAAGCTGTAACAATGGTTTGTGTAAAAGTTATGGGTAATCATACTGGAATTACAATTGCAGGGTCCCAAGGTCAATTCGAACTTAATGTGTTTAAACCATTGATAGCCTATAATGTATTACAATCTATAGATCTTATTTCAGATTGTTCAAAAAATTTTGCCAAATACTGTGTTAAAGGTTTAAAAGCTAATCAAGAAAAAATAAAAAAAGACTTGGAAAGCTCGTTAATGTTAGTAACAGCTTTAGCTCCAAAAATTGGATATGACAGAGCTGCCAGTATAGCTAAAAAGGCCCTTAAAAATAACACTAGTCTTAAAACTGAAGTTATTAAAGCTGGTCTTTTAGACGAGAAAGATTATAAAAAAATTGTTGATCCAAAAAAAATGATTCAACCAGAGTAAGATGAAATTATTTTATTAGTAAATATTTTAAATTCTATCCAATTTGAAATTTTTAAAGCTCCACTATTGAACTCATAAATTAAGTCATCTATCTGATCAAATTCCTTATCTTTAAAGTTATCATTTACAATTTTTAAAATCTTAAACTCAGATTTTGTTAGGTTAACCATAATTTCAAAATTAATTTTTTTTAGATTGCTCCGATTTTTTTTTGGAACAACAAATTTATTATAAAATTTATCTGGATTATTTATTATGAAGTCCAGGTCTCCTTTGAAGATTAAGTTATTTTGCTCTTCATATAAACTTCCTTTTTGTAAAATCAAATTTGCAATTTTTTCATTCAATAGTACTGTTTTACTTAAGTCTAAAACTTCACCAACAAATCTTGCATTGATTTTAATATTTTTAAAAAGCGGATTTTTATCCAATTCTTTAATATCTAATTTTAAACTACCATTAAAATTTTCATTTAACACAAAGTCTTCAGATAAAATTTCTTTAAAAAAAAGATTATTGGATAATATATTCTTAAATTTAATTTTGCTCAAAGTTGAATTGATATCGAAATTGAATGGATCTAAAAATATTTTTCCAGTATATGTAATTTTATCGTTTCCAATAAAAGAATTTTCAGAATTAAATTCAATAATCTCGTTATTTAAAATATAATCGATAATGTATCTAGACCTGTTAGAAATAATTTGTAATTTGCTTTGTTTTTCATTATTTATTAGTTTGTTAGAATTTAGAATATTTAAATTAATTTTCTTAAACTTTAAATTCATATTATTTTCTAATTTATTGTTTGTTTGTTTCCATATTAAATTAAAAGGTAAATTAAAGATATTTCCTTCAGATGTTAAGTTGTGCTGATTAGTTTTATTATTATAGATCATATTAACTTTTTTAAAATTTACAAATGAGATGGTTTTTTTATCTAATTCTTGATAAAATAAATTAGCACGCTTGATATTTAGAGGCTTTTCATTGAATCCTCTAATAAAAAAATTTTTTAAAAAAGTAGTGTCAGATTTATCAAAAAAAAAATTTGTATCGAAAAACTCCACAGATTTAATTTCTAATTTTTGTTTTTTAAAAAAATTTTTTTGAACGAGAAAAATTTTAAGTTTCTTAACTTGCGCAATTTCTTTTTGAAAATCATTTTTTTTGTTAAAAATTACTACATCATTAATCTGAAAATGAGGTTTGGGTAATATTGAATAATTCAACTCTGGAGTTAAAGCAAACTCAAGTCCGTACTGTTCATTCAAAATTTCTGTGAAATAATTTTGATCCTTTTTTGAGTGTAAAATACCCGGAAAAGATAAATAAATTAAATAGAGGAAAAAAAGTAGACTAAAAGCAAATGTTAAATATGAAATTTTAAATTTTTCTTCATAAAATTCTTTGTATTTTTGTAATATTTTTTTTTTTAAGTGAACAATGTTTAGAATGTTTTTTACATTTTCAAAAAAATTGATAGTTTTTTTATATATCTTATTTTTTTTGAAAATATTTGATATTGAGTTTAAATTAAATTTAAAATTTTTCATAATGTGATAAATGATTTATATTAGTTAAATTTATTAATTAAAATGCCAAATCTTAAATATTTAAATAATTTAAACGAATCTCAAAAGGAAGCGGTTCTGTATATCTCTGGACCACTTTTGATTGTTGCTGGTGCTGGATCTGGTAAAACGAGAGTACTTACTTCTAGGATAGCACATATTTTAGAAGAGAATAAGGCGTTTTCAAATCAAATATTATCTGTAACATTCACAAATAAAGCTGCACGTGAGATGCAGAATAGGGTTAGCAAGATTCTTAACAATAAAGAAGTAGGCTTACCTTGGCTTGGAACTTTTCATTCTATATGTGCCAAAATTTTAAGGAGACATGCTAAAGCAGTTAATTTAAATCAAAATTTTACGATAATAGATCAAGACGATCAATTGAGACTTATAAAATCAATTTGTAATGCAGAAAATATAGATATAAAAAAAATTTCACCGAATTTTATAATTTCATTGATTAATAAATGGAAAAATTTTGGTTGGTATCCTGATGATGTTGTTTTGAATAAAGGTGAAAATCTCGAAAAAAATTTATTAAAAATTTACAAGATATATCAAACTAAACTAACTGACCTTAACACTTGTGATTTTGGAGATTTAATTTTGCACTGTGTTTCAATTTTTGAAAAGAACAAAGATATAAATGAAATGTACTCTAAAAATTTTAAATATATTTTAGTAGACGAATATCAAGATACTAATTTTATTCAAAGTAAATGGTTAAAACTTTTAACAAAAACTCATGACAACATTTGCTGCGTTGGTGATGATGATCAGTCTATTTATAGTTGGAGAGGAGCTGAAATTAAAAACTTTTTAGAATTTGACAAAGTATATAAAAATACAAAAATTATAAGACTTGAGGAAAATTATAGATCTACACAAAATATACTGAATGTAGCATCTGAACTTATTAAAAAAAATGAGAACAGATTAGGTAAAGATCTTATCTCAAATCAAAATCAAGGAGATCTAGTAAAACTTAATTGTTTTAAAAACGGAAAAGAAGAAGCAATACGAGTTTCAGAAATTATTGAAAACGAAGTTTCAAAAAAATATATTTTAAATAATGTAGCTATATTGGTTAGAGCAATTTATCAAACTAGAGAATTTGAAGAGAGATTTCTAAAAATCGGTTTACCTTATAGAATAATAGGGGGTGTTAAATTTTATGAGCGTGCTGAAATTAAAGATTGTATAGCGTATCTAAGAATAGTTTATCAAAATAAAGATGACTTAGCTTTTGAAAGAATTGTTAATGTACCCAAAAGATCAATTGGCGACACCTCTTTTAAAATGATAAATGAGCACGCAAAAAAAAATTGTTTATCACTTGAAAATTCGTCGAAACATTTGATCGAGTTAAATAAAATCAAGCCAAAAACAAAAACTGGTTTATTTAATTTTTTGAATTTATTAGAAAAATGGAGGAACGATCATTTCAAAAAAAAAATTGACCATGTAAAATTACTTCAAATAATTTTAGATGAGTCAGGTTATTCACTATTATTAAAGAATAAAAAAGATTTAGAAAACGAAAATAGACTTGAAAATATAAAAGAACTTTTAAATGCAATGAAAGAATTTGATAACCTAGAAAGTTTTTTAGAACATGTCTCTTTAGCAACATCGGTAGATAATGATTGGGAGGGAGAAAAAGTAAACTTAATGACAATACATGCCTCTAAGGGTCTTGAATTTGATGTAATTTTTCTTCCTGGTTGGGAAGAGGGACTATTTCCACATCAGAAATCGATAGATGAAAAAGGTCAACAAGGTCTTGAGGAGGAAAGAAGACTTGCATATGTTGGGATAACTAGAGCTAAAAATGAGGTATACATATCATTCTCACTTAACAGATTTTACCAGGGAGATTGGATAGATAGTATTTCTTCAAGATTCATAGATGAGCTACCTGAGAAATATATTAAAAAAATAAATAACCATGAAAAAGAGGAAGAGGATTTTTTTGAGTTTAATCAAGATTTAGAAAATGATGAGGATATTTATAGAAGTCCAGGTTGGTTGAGATATCAAAAAAGATTGAAATGATTTCTAATAAAATTAAGAAGTTAAGAAATAAATTTATAAGATTTAATTTAGATGGTTATGTTGTTCCAAAAAACGATATGTATTTTAATGAATATTCATCACCTGACAGGCTAAAGTTAATATCTAATTTTGATGGATCTGCTGGTTTAGCAATAATTCTAAAAGACAAAAATTACTTGTTTGTTGATGGAAGATATACAATACAAGCTAAATCTCAGTCTGGAAATGACTTTAATATTGTTGAAATTCACAAAAAATTACCTTGGAAAGTTTTAAAACATAAAATCAAAATAGGTTATAATCCCTATTGTTTTACAAGATTAAGTTTAAGAAGATATTTCAAAAATTACTTTTTACTTGTGCCAATTTACAGCGATTTAATAATTAACAATGAACAAAAAAAAACTAATAAGAAATTTTATTTTATAGAAAATAATATCTCAGGAGAAAGTTATAAATCTAAAATTGGTAAAGTTTTAAAATTTCTTCATAAAGATAAATCAGACTGTCTCTTTATTACTGCGCCAGAAAATGTTGCTTGGTTATTAAATCTAAGAGGTGAAGATAATCCACACAGTCCAATTCCAAATTGTAGATTGATTTTAAAAGAAAGTGGTAAAATATATCTATTTGTAAATAAATCAAAAATACGCAATTTATTTTCAAACAATTCTTTCAAAAAATTTGAGGTAATTGATGAAAAAAACACAAATAGTTTTTTAAAGGAACTTAGTTCTAAAAAGATGATTCTAGATAGATTAAGTTGTTCTTTAGCTTATGAAAACATAATAAAAGATAAAATCAAAATATCCAATAAAAATGATCCAATCTATAATTTGAAGTCTATTAAAAATAATATTGAAATTAAGAATTTTATTAAATCACATATTTTAGACGGAGTTGCAGTAATAAAGTTTTTATATTGGATTAAAAATTTGAAAAAAAATATTTCTGAATTAGAAGCCGAAAAAAAGTTAAATTTTTTTAGGAAAAAAAATAAAAATTATTTATTTCCAAGCTTTAATACAATTGCTGCTTCTGGACCAAATGGTGCAATTATTCATTATAGAGCAAATAAAAACTCCAATAGAAAAATAAAAAAAAAAGATATTTTCTTATTTGACTCAGGTGGTCAATATAAATATGGAACAACTGATATTACAAGAACTATAAGTTTAGGGAAACAATCAAATAAGATTAAAAATATTTATTCATATGTTTTAAAAGGTCACATTGCTGTCGCCAGTGCAAATTTAAATAAATTAAAAAGTGCGCATTTAATAGACACTCTAGCTAGAAAGTTTTTAAAAAAAAAAAAATTAGACTATCCTCATAGTACTGGACATGGTGTAGGTTATTTTCTTAATGTGCATGAGGGACCCATTGCAATCTCTAAAGGGTATAAAATAATGCTAAGACCGGGTCATGTAATTAGTAATGAACCAGGATTTTATAAAAAAGGTAAATTTGGTATTAGGTTAGAAAATATGATTTATGTTAAAAAATCACGAAATAAAATGTATTTCAAAAATTTAACTGTGGTACCTTTCGATAAAGATTTAATCAATTTTGGATTACTTACTAAAAAAGAAAAAGATTATTTAATAAATTATAATTTAGAAATTTACTCAAATGTTGAAAAATACTTAACTTACGATGAAAAGTTTTGGTTATTGTCTCAATTTTGAAATTTTCTCAAATTCTGTTTTGTTTAATATTTTTACTTTTAAGTCGTTTGCCATTTTAACTTTTCTTGAAGTCGGTTTTTCTCCTGCTACTAAATAATCTAGTTTTTTTGATACATTGCTTACAATTTTTCCACCATTATTTTCGACAATTGATTTGGCCTCAGCTCTGCTTATATCTAATTTTCCAGTGAACATTAATATTTTATTAGCAAATACTCCATCTATTTTTTTTATGACGTTCTTTTCGAAAATTAAAATTTTGCTTAAAGACGAAACGACCTTTAAGTTAAGTTTACTTTGAAAAAAATTTTTTAAAGATAAAATTTGCGTTTCTCCAATGCCGTCAATATTTGATAGATCCTCGATATTTTTTTGGTCTTTTAAATTAATAAAATTTGAATAGTTACCTAAAAATTCAGATATTAACTTCGCATTTTCCTGTCCTATATGCCTTATACCAAGAGAATAAATAAATTTGTCTAACTTTAATCTTTTTGATTTATCAATTGAATTTTTGAGATTTTCTGCTGATTGAGAGCCCCACCCCTCTAATTTAGATATTTTTTGAAAGTTTAGATTAAAAATGTCATTGGGAAATTTTATAAACTTTAAATCCCAGAATTTTTCTATAACTTTTTTTCCAAGTCCTTCGATATTTAAAGCATCCTTTGAAACAAAATGTTTTAATTTTTCAATAGATATCTTTTCACATCCAAATCCCTCATTACTACACCTTCTAACCGCATCTATTTTTTTTGTGACAGAGTTGTAATCTTTAATAGTTTTAGATCCACAAGAGGGACATTTGTTAGGAAATATATATTTTTTTGATTTTAATGACCTTAATTTTTTGTCTACAGCAATTACATGTGGAATTACATCACCGGCTCTCTCAATTTTGACAGTATCACCAATTCTAATGTCTTTTCTAATTATTTCATCTTCATTATGTAACGTTGCGTTAGAGACCATTACACCGCCTATGTTAACAGGTTTAACTTTTGCAACTGGAGTTAAAGCGCCAGTTCTTCCAACCTGAATATCAATGTCTATAATTTTAGTAGTTGAATAATTAGCAGAAAATTTATGGGCTACTGCCCATCTAGGCGCTGTAGCCATAAAACCCAATCTTTTTTGTAGTCTAAATTCATTAACTTTATATACAATACCATCGATATCATAGTCTAAAGTAAATCTTTTTTTTTCTATTTCTGAATGATATTTAATTAAATCTTCAATACCTTTAATTGTTTTATTTAATTCAGATGTTTTAAAACCCCACTTGTCTAGATACTTTATAAAATCACTTTGTCTATCAACTTTCATTTCTGAACTAAAACCAAAAGTGTAAGCAATAAACTTTAGAGGGATTAATTCTGTTTTTTTTGGATCTTTTTGTCTTAATGATCCAGACGCTGCATTTCTTGGATTTGCAAAATCTTTTTCTATTTTTTTAAAATCTTTAGTTTTTATGAAAACCTCGCCTCTTATATCTATCTCATCTGGAAAATCTGTATGAGGAATTTTTAGAGGTATATCTTTAATAGTTTTTAAATTGGCTGTTATATCTTCTCCTTCCTCACCGTCACCTCTCGAAAGACCTTTGACCAATTTTCCTTTTTTATAATTTAGAGACGCTGAGATACCATCAATTTTAGGTTCAGCACTATATTCAAATTCATAATTTTTATTAAAATTTAGAAAATTAATATTTTTTTTTTGAAAATTAATTAAGTCTTCTTGATTAAATGCATTTGATAACGATAACATTTTAACTTTATGTTTAAATTTTTCAAATTTTTTTGACGGTTTATATCCAACTTTAATACTTGGTGATTTTAAATTGCTAAAATTATGTTTATTTTCTAAATGTAATATTTCGTTTTTTAATTCATCATATTTTTTATCAGATACTAATGGACTTTGATTTTGATAATAAAATTTATCGTATTTTTCTAATAATTTTATTTTTTTTTTATAGTCCAAGAATAATGAATTGGTCATTTATTAATAAAGAAGTTTTTTAAATTTTTTTAAGATACCCTCTTTTTCCTTCTTGATTTCTAAATTTGACTTAAAATTTTCATTAAATATTTTATAACTTTTTGCGTACCATTCGCTTGACTTATAATTATATCCTAATAATGAAGCATATTTCTGAGACTCTTCAACTAAACCAATTTTATAGTGAAGTTCAACTAGTCTATGCAAAGCCTCATCTATAAAAGCAGTTTGCTGATAATTTTTTACAACATTTTTAAAACGATTTATTGCTGCAATCCATTTTTTTTTTTTGATGTAATGAATACCAATATACATTTCTTTTGATGCAAGATAATCTTGAATTAAATCTAATTTATAAGATGCGTCTAAAGCAAAATCTGATTCGGGGTAATTTTCTTCAATAAATTTAAATTTTTTCATTGCCATTAGTAGCGGTTCTAAATCTTTTTTTTCATCAACAATCTTTTCATAATATACCATTCCTAATAAGTAGTGCGCATATGGAATATTTTTTTGGTTTGGATAAATCTTAAGAAACCTTTCTAATTCATACTCTGCATCGTAATAGTAGTCTTGTGAATAATAAGAATATGCTGCCATTAAAGCTGCTTTAGGTGCCCAATCAGATTGCGGGTATAAAAGTTCTGCCTCATTAAATTTTTTTGCTGCAAATAACACATCTCCATTTTCTAATTCCTCATAACCCTCTTTAAACGCCTCAATCATTTGCGTTTCAATATTTTTTTCTTGCACAATAGAAACTTTTTCTTGTTTTGAACAAGATATTAGTAAAAGTATTATTATTAATTTAATTAAATTGTTTATAATTTTCATTTATAAATTATTAACAGATAAATTAAAAAGCTTAAATGTTTAAGCTGATGATTTTAGAGAATTTCTTGATAAAAAAGAGTGTGGTATGTTTTTTTCTTTTAATTCAATTATTGAAAAATTCTCATTATTGCATAGCAATTCTCTAAGGCCTTTGTTTGTGACATTGTGACCACCTTGGCTTGATGTAATTTTTCCAACCATTCTATAGCCAGCAAGGTAAATGTCTCCAAGACAATCTAAAATTTTATGATTAACAAACTCATTATCGTTTCTTAATTTTTCTGTATTTAATATTTCATTACCTTTTAAAACTATGGCATTATCTAAGTTGCCACCTTGTGCTAACCCTAACTGTTTTAATTTTTCAACATCTTCATATAAACAAAATGTTCTAGAATAAAACATATCTTTTAAATCATCCATATATATGTTTTTTTTATTTCTTTGATTTAAAATAGAATTTTGTTTGTACTTAATTTCAAAATCAATTTCTAAAGTTATTTTATTTGGCTCGAAAGTAATAAATTTTTCATTATCCTTGTAAGTTATTTTTTTGTCAATTTTGATAATTCTGATAGGTTGGTCGCTAATTTTAAAACCCACTTCTTCTATTAATTCTACAAAATTTTTTGCGGATCCATCCATTATTGGTAGTTCCTCTGAATTTAAGTCTATTAAAAGATTATCAATTCCTAAACCACATAAAGCTGCCATAAGATGTTCAACGGTTGAGACACTTGCCCCGCTCTCATTTGATAGCTTTGTGCAGTAAGATGCACTTGAGACGTTAAATACACTTGGGTAAATTAAGTTATTATTTTTTAAATCAGATCTTTTGAATATTATACCTGTGTTAGGCGGAGCTGGAAAAAGTTTCATAACAACTTCTTTACCAGAGTGCAAACCTATTCCATTAAATTTTATAGTATCTTTAATAGTTTTTTGATTTAACACAGACATGAGTTGTCTTATAGTTGATAGGAGCTACAAGTGAAAAACAAGTAATATTACAAAAAAATACAGCTTTTTAATTAAAAAAGTTAAATATTATGTTAAATAAACTTGGTTTTTCTGGAGAACTTTCTACTAAATATACTTCTGATTGATTCACTCCATTTAAAACTTTATTAGCAGATACACACATAGTATCGTCTTCATCATTAGTTAAAAATTTTTTTGCGTACTCGTAAGATACGATCTTATTTATTTGAATTTTGCATTCACTAAACAAATTTTTTACCTTGTCTATAAGGTTTTTATCTAAACAAATAAATTCCATTTCTAAAATTATCTTTTTAAATTTAAGGTCATTAGGGTAAAACTTATAAACGGTATCATCAATAACGTATTTATTAATAATAATATGAACTATAAATATATTTTTTTCGTTATTTTGAATTTCATGGATTCCAGTCTGTATTATATCAGTTATATCTTTTTTATTAAGTATTTTTTCGTCAAAAATATTTTTAATACTAAATATTATACTTTGATATGTATTAGATTGAATTGATATATTTCCACTATTTAAAAATAGACCTAAATTTTTCTCTATTCTTCTAATATTTTTTTTTAATAAATTGAGTATAATTTTAAAGTTCAGATTGTTGTTTAAAGTATCGGGAATTTTAAAATTAACTTCCTGTTTATACTTGTTTTCTCCTTTCTCAAAAAAACATATGTAAACTTTATCGTCTGAAATCCCAAAATAAAAGTCCCCTGTTTTTAAATTATTCATATTTAATTATTCTATTTTCAATTCTTAAATCAATAATTTTTGAATTAGCAAATTTTTTTTCGTGTAATAAATTACTAATATAATTTATTACTTTTATATTATACTTTATTGGAAATTTTATAATAACTTCATTTTTTAAAATAATATCAAACCTCTCACTTTTAAAAAAAATAATTTTATCAATTGATGAATAGTCAAACTTTGACAAAATTAATAAATTTATCACATCAAAAATATTACTTATATTTGTGGAGCCTATTACAGATGGTACATCAAAATCTTCTGTTTCAACATCCATCTTTTTTCCATTATCACCTAAAAAAATTTTATCGTTTTCAATTAAAATTACACAAATTGGGTTTGCGGGAACGATATTTAACATTAATTTGTTGGGATAATTTTTTTTTACATTTAAATATTTTATATCACTCCTTTCAATAAGTTTTATAAAATAACTATTATCTATAAAAAAAATATTCTTTTTAAAAACTTCTTTAATCTCATCTTTAATCAAATTATTTTTTTTTTCAGAAAATCCATTGATATAAACATATTTAATATTGAAAGGATCTTTAATTTTATAATTATAATTATTTGTAGATGTTAAAAAAATTATTAATAAACTGTATAAAATAAACTTAAATTTTTTACCTTTTTTTAGATGCATCTTTTATCATCCAACTAGTTAATGATCTAAAATTAATACCTTTATAAGCAGCAATTTCTGGTACTAGTGATAAGCTAGTCATACCTGGCTGAGTATTAAGCTCCAATAAATAAAATTTGCCATCATAAAACTTGAAATCAGATCTAGTTATACCTCTGCATTTTAATAACTTATGGGCTTTCATGGCGATTTCATTAATTTTTTTATAATTTTTTTTGGTTAAGTTAACTGGAATTATATGCTCGGTTTTAGCATTAGTATTATACTTTGCCTTATAATCATAAAATTGTCTTTTTGGTTTTAATTCTATAGCACCTAATTTTTTATTACCCATTATTGCTACTTGAATTTCTCTTCCAGGTATAAATTTTTCTATAAGAATTTCTTTATAATTTTTCATTTTTTTTATATTTGTTGATAGTTCAAATCTATTTTTACAAATAAAAACATCTAAACTAGAGCCTTCGTTAATTGGTTTTATAACAACTGGATAGTTTAAATAGCTTTTAATTTTCAGGTAATTAATCTTATTAGGATCATTTTTAATTTTGATATAATTGGGTGTAAGTATCTTATTTATTTTAAAAATTTTTTTTGATATCTCCTTATCCATTGCTGTCATTGAAGAAATTACACCTGAATGTGTATATTTAATATTTAAAGTTTCTAAAATTGTTTGGATAAAACCATCTTCACCAAATCTACCGTGTAAAGCATTAAAAATTACATCGGGCTTAAAATTTTCAATTGTTTTAAAAAAATTATTAGATGGGTCACAAAACCTTACTTTGTATAAACTTTTTAGAGATTTCATTACGGCCTTTGCAGATTTAAGACTAATTAAGCGTTCCTTTGAATAACCGCCACCTAAAATTAAAATTTTTTTTTTCACTCTAACTAACAATTTCGAGCTCTAGCTCTAAATCAATACCTTTCTTTTCCTTTACTTTTATTTTAACAAAATTAATTAAATCCGACATATTTTTAAAAGATGCATTTCTTGAATTTATGAAAAAGTTACAATGTTTCTCGGATATTTTTGCATCGCCAAAAGATATTTTTTCATCTACACTTTCTTTAATGAGCTCCCAAACTTTTTGATCAGTTTTATTTTTTGGATTTTTGAAAGTGCTCCCTCCTGTCTTAACCCTTAAAGGTTGTGAAATTTCTTTTTTTTCTTTTAAATTATGAATGGTTTCTTCTATTTTTTTTAAATCATTTTTTTGAGTTTTAAAAGAAGCACTTAAAAAAATTAAATCTTTTGGAAGATTGGTTCCTCTGTAATAGAATTTTATATCCCGAGAATTTATTGTATAAACTCTACCATTAAAATCCATTACTTGGACAGATAACAGAACATCTTTAAACTCAGTGCCAAAACATCCAGAATTCATTCTAATTCCGCCGCCTACAGATCCTGGAATACACGATAAAAACTCAAGACCACCCAAACTATTTTCGCATGCAAATTTTGAAACATTTTTATCAAATATTGAACAGCCAGCAATAATGATATTGTCTTTTGTTAAAGACATTCTGTTAAAATTTTTACCTAATTTTATAAAAATTCTATTTTGTATATTTTCTGAGATTAATAAATTTGAGCCTGCCCCAATTACAAAAAAATTTTTAGTTTCTTTTTTTGCATATAGTAAGAATTCTCTAAGTTCAATTAATGTTTCAGGCACGAAAAAAATTTTTGCTTTTCCTCCAATATTTAACCAAGTGTGATTCTTTAAACTATATTCAAATTTTAACTTACCTTTTATATTTTTTGAAAAAGTATCTAGGTTTTCTATCATTATTTTCTCATTAATTCAGGAAGTTGCTTAATCCAATTTGAAATAGATCCAGCACCCATCCCTATTACGATATTGTCATATTTTAAATAATTTTTTAAAAATTTTGCTAATTCGAATTGATTTTTAACAATGAATACTTCTACATCAGATTTTTCTCCAATTTGACTACCGAATTTGTGGTAGTCTATTTTCGAACCTAAATTTTCACCTGCTTTATAAATAGGACATAATATTACTGTTTTAGCTTTTTTAAATGCAGAGCAAAAATCTCTTTTTAGGTCATTTAGTCTAGAAACCCTATGTGGCTGAAATATACATAAAATTTTTTTTTCTTTAAAACTATTTCTAACACCGTTTATAACTTCCTTAATTTCTGTAGGATGGTGCGCATAATCATCATAGATATCTGCGCCTTGATAGCTAAATATTTTGTTAAATCTTCTTTCCACACCTTTAAAATTTCTAAGACTATCTTTTAAAATATTTGGGGGAATACCAATAAAATAAGATACTGCAATTGCAGCTGTAGCATTCTTTATATTATGAAATCCGATTAAAGGAATTTCAATTTTTTTTAAAATAGATTTTTTTTTGTTGGGAAGATTCATCTCAACATCAAAAAACGATTTATTTTTATTAAATAAAATATTTCTAATCCTAAAATTTGATTTTTTGTCTATTCCATAAGTAATTAAATTTTTAATTTTGCTGGTTTTACAAATATCTTTATTGTTTTTGTCATCTATGCAAATAAATGTTTTGCCAAATGAAGGTACCTTAAGCATAAATTTTATAAAGTGCCTTTTTAGATCTTTAATAGATTGATAATAATCCATATGTTCTCTATCTATATTTGTTATTACAGCATATGTTGATGGAACTTTTATAAAACTGCCATCTGACTCATCTGATTCTAAAATACTCCATTCGCTTTTTCCAAGTCTAGCTGAATTTTCAAAAGATTTAATTACACCACCGTTAATAATAGTTGGGTCTAATTTTGCTCTTGCAAATATAGATGCAATCAATGATGTCGTAGTAGTCTTTCCATGAGATCCTGCGACTACAATATTTTTTTTAAGTGAAGTTATATGCGCCAACATATCCCCTCTTTTATAAATAGGTAAATTTTTTTTTTTTGCTTCTTTAACTTCTATATTGTCTTTTTTAATCGCTGAAGAAATTACTAAAATAGTCGCTTTATTTACATTTGATGATGAGTGTCCTAAAAAAAATTTGATATTATTTTTTTTTAATCTTTCTATATTCTTGTTAATAGACTTGTCACTTCCTTGAATTTTAAAACCTAAACCTAACATTATTAAAGCTAAACCACTCATTCCAATTCCACCTATACCAACAAAATGTATTATTTCAGATTTAGCTAAATTAATATTCATTTTAGTAAAAGGTTATTAAGTTTTTTAGAATTTTCATTCCAATCATATAATTTATTGAATTTTCTCATATTTTTTTTTTTTTGAATTAATGACTTTTTATTTTTAATCAAATTTGCAATAAAATTATATAAAAAATCCTCCTTAATCTCATTTTCCCTGATTAACCACCCTAATTTTTTTTTAACATAATATTTAGCATTAAAAAATTGATGATCATCCTTGGCGAAAGGGAAAGGCACAGCTAAAAAGGGCGTCTCTAAGAAAACTAATTCATTAATAGTTGATGCTCCAGATCTCGTAATTACAAAATCACATTTTTTTATAATTTTATGTAAATAATTAGTGTATGAAAAAACGTAAGAATTTATTTTATTTAAAAAATAAAGTTGTTTAAGTTTGTTGATATTTTTATTGCTAGTTTGATGATAAATCTTGATTTCAATTTTTTTTGATAATTTTATTAGATCTCTGCAAAATAGATTATCAAATTTTCTCGCTCCTTGGCTACCGCCTATAATCAAAATCGTAAATTTTTTTGATTTTGTTTCACATTTTTGCTTTGTTAAAAAAATCTTTTTTTTTATAAGAGGTTTGATTACATAATTTTTGTATTGTTTTTCATTAGGAAAATTTTTTATTTTTTTTCTATATGTTAGTATTTTGTCACAATAATTTAATAAAAATAGATTTGCTCTTCCTAAAACAAAATTTGGTTCAAAAAGAAAGATTTTTAAATTTAAAATTTTTGCAGCTAAACAAGTAGGTATGGACATATAACCACCAGTTGTGATCAATATATCAGCCTTTTTTTTGTTTAAAAAAAAAAAATGATTTTAAAATTGAAAGAATAAAAAAAATTAGGGAAGGAATAAACCAAATTAAATTTTTAGATATTTTTGGTACATCAATTTCAGTAATTTTATATCTTTTTTTATTTAAATAATTTATGCCCCTTTTATCACTAACTATAATAACTTTATTTTTATCAATTAAATATTCATATAATACCTGCGCCGGAATAACGTGCCCTCCTGTACCTCCTGTGCTAATAATTATTTTTTTCATAAATTTAAAACTTTCTCTTAGTGAAATTTAAAATTAGTCCAGCAAGTATTGAGGAACTTAATATTGAAGACCCACCATAACTTATAAAAGGTAATGTCATTCCTGTTGTGGGAAGCAATCTAATATTTACTCCAGTGTGTATTAAAACTTGAATTAGAATTAATAAAATTGATCCAATTAAAACAAGTTTATTGATATTATTTTTTTCCAGTGGAATTTTTTTAAATATATTAAATATTAGTATTAAAAAAATAAGTAAAATTAATAATATAAATAAGATGCCAAATTCTTCTGAAATAACTGATATGACGTAATCTGTATGAGCCTCTGGAACTCTTGTATTAAGTGTTCCCTCTCCGATGCCTTTTCCAAAAAAACCACCATCAACTATTGCTTCGGTTGCTTTTTGTGATTGATAATTACCTTTGGATGTTAGGTCAAAAAAAGAAATTATCCTTAATTTAATATATGAAAACTTAGGTAAGTAAAAAATTAAATACCCTAAGAATGAAAAAGAAAATAATATTAAAAAACTAAGTAAATACAAATTTATTCCAGATACAAAAACAAGGCTTAACCACACAGAGGTTATTAATAAAGTTTGTCCTATATCTGGTTGTAAAATTAACAACAACAAAATTGGCAAAACAGTTAACGCACTTAAAAAAAATTTAAGATAATTATTAGAGCTAAACCTAGATCCTATTATTAGAGACAAGAATACAATCAGAAAAGGTTTTAAAAATTCAATTGGTTGAAATCTCGGGACGATAGGAAAATTTAACCATCTTTTTGAGCCCTTCACTTCTATTCCAAAAATCGGAACTAGTAACAAAGAAATAAAAAAAATAATAAATAAAAATATTGTAATTTTATAGATATCTTTTTCTCTCATTGCTGAAAAAATGATTATCAAATTAACACCTAAAAAAATGTAAATACAATGTCTCAAAAAGAAATAATAATTATTAGTTCCAAATTTTGATGATGCAATTAAAGATGTTGATACCAAAGAAAAAAAAATGCCCAAAACAATTAATAATAAAAATAAAAATAAAATTACTTTGTCTAAATTTTTCCACCAATCGTAAATAAAACTGTCATAAAGGTTTCTATTTTCCATAAATACCTGATTTTTTTATTAATAAGTTAAAATAATTTCCTCTATCTTCAAAGTTTTTATATTGATCAAAAGAAGCAGCGGCAGGACTAAATAAAATTGTTTTTTTCTTTTTATCTTTTTTAAACTCCTCTGAAATTGCTATTATTGCTTTATTTAAATATTTTAAGTATTTAAATTTTATTTTATTTTTAAATTGATTTACAAAATATTTTCTATTAGAACCAATAATATAAGCTTTTATATTTTTATAATATTTTTTTTCTAGAGTAAATTTATCACCTTTTTTAAACATGCCTCCAACAATCCAATAAATATTATTGTAGCTAGATAGAAGACCATTTGTTGATGAAAAACTAGTCGATTTGGAATCATTAATTATTTTTAGATTTGGTTTATCGTAAATAATTTGTTTTCTGAATTTTAATCCTTTAAATAAATTTAAAGACTTAAATATTTTATTATTCAATATTTTAAACTTTTTGGATATTGCATAAACAAAATGAATATTATTTAAATTATTTTTATCCAATATGTAATTATTTTTTATTTTTTTTCTAAAAAAACTGTCTTTATCGTAGATTATTCTAATTACTTTAGATTTAGTTTCGTTTTTTAATAAATATTTATTTATTATAATACTGTCTCTCTCAATGAATGATAACTTATTTTTTTTTTGGTCATAAATTAACTTTATTTTAGCTTGGGCATATTTATTGAGACTATTATGTCTCTCTAGGTGATCAACACTTAAGTTTAAGATAATAGCATAATCTGTTTTAAAATATTTACTATAAGATATTTGGTAAGATGATGCCTCAATTATAAAGATTGTTTTTTTTTTAATCTTTAATTCACTTAATGGGCTATTTCCAATATTTCCTACTAGTCTCACATCTAATTTATTTAATTTAAATATGTTATATAGCATTTGACAAGTTGAAGATTTACCATTCGTGCCCGTAATTGTTATTTTTTTGTTTTCTGGATAAGAGAGATAAAATATATCCAACTCTGTAATAATCTTTTTTTTATTTTTCAGAAGATATTTTTTCAGTTTGCATTTTTTAATATCTATGCCTGGACTTAGAACAATATAGTCAAATTTTAGTTTAAATATCTTATTTTTGTCTAAAAAAAATTTCTTAAATTTTTTATTTTTTAATAAAAAGTTGTCATCAAAAACTTTAACATTATTTTTTTTTTGAAGAAACCTTAGGCATGAATTACCAGAAATACCTAAACCATAAATTAGTACTTCTTTATTTACAAAAGTTTTAGTTAACATTATCTAAGTTTTAATGTTGCAAGACCAATCATTGCTAAAATTAGAGAAATAATCCAAAATCTTATAACTACAGTGGACTCTGGCCATCCTTTTTTCTCAAAATGATGGTGGATGGGAGCCATCAT
>MDTG01232116.1_pt1 | contig 18524 bp, 12 predicted proteins | sample 811421 | NCBI WGS metagenome assembly MDTG01 (sample SAMN05326645, study PRJNA326480) | marine metagenome | isolation source: seawater | place: Pacific Ocean: South East | collected 2011
AGAGGATCGTGTCGCCTGCATGAGCGATGCCGCAGGAGAGCGTCAGAAACAGCGCGGGGAGGATGCGGGGGGGGACGGGATTGAGAGGTCGCTTCATCCCTCAAGCATAGAGGAACCGCCGCTCGAATCGAAACACTCCTCCCGCGCTTCCGGTGCCGAAGCGCGGGTGGTTCACCCGCCGACCGGCGGTCGCAGGGACCTCCACAGATCGCCGTCGATCATTTCGTCCAGGGCGCGGGCGTGCTCCCGACGGACCTCGATGCATGGGGGCCGGGAGCCGGTTCGGAACCCAGCCGCGTCCGACCTCGCCGCGGCCCTGCGAAGGACCCGGTGCGAACCGATTCCGTCGGGCGAAGCCGGATCGAGGATTCATTCCGGCATCCGGGCACGGATGGACCCATCCCGAATCCACATCGGGCTCATCGACCTCGCGACCGGGCGCACGAAGTCGCCGCAACGCGAGTCGCGGGGGCGTCGCAGCCGATCCGGACTCATGGAGATGCAGATTCGCCGGCCGGGTCGCCCGCCGCCGCGGGCGACGTCTCCGGGCCGATCACTTCGAGATCCGGATTGAGCTTCGAGGCCTCGACGACGCCTGCAGGCGTGACCGCGGTGTCCGCGCAGTAGATCCGTTTCAGATTCGGCATGCCCGCCAGTCGCGACAGCCCGGCGTCGGAGAGACGGGTGCCGTAGAGATTGAGGACCTCGATCCCCTCGAGCTCGAGAAGCCACTCGACGGCACCGTCGCCGATTTCGGTCTGGGCCAGCCGCAGGGAGTTCAGGAGGTCGAAGCCCACCAGACCTTCGATCCCGGCGTCGGTGATCGCACTCCGATTGAAACTCGCCTGGACCAGTACCGGCTGGAGACCGTCGAGCAGGGCGAGGTCGTCGTCCGCGAACGGCGGCGAGACGAGGCTCGCGTTGACCTCCCAGTCACTCGTGTTCTGCGCGATGCGCATCGCCAGCACGCCGCGCTTCCGCAGCCTGTCGGCCGCGGCGACGATCGCCGGCGCCAGCTTCGCGGGGTCGTCGGCCTTCGCATCCGCGGGTTCGCTCACCGGAGGGATCGGCGGCTCCTCCGACGGGGATTCCGGCTTCTCTTCCTTCCCGCCTTCCGCGATCCACGTCCGGATGGTCTTGACTTCGGCCGCGGTCAGGCGATCGCCGCTCGGCGGCATGGCGTCGGGGTCGTCGGCGGGAAGCAGGATCCTCTCGAGGAGCAGGCTGTGATCGGGATCACCCCAGACGACCGTCCACCACTCCGGGTCACCGGCGAAGATCGCGGCCTCGGTGTCGAGCCGGAGGTCGCCCTTGACCTTGTCGGGTCCGTGGCACTCGACGCACCGCGCATCGAGGATCGGAAGGACGTCACGACGAAAGACGACCCTCGATGCGTCTTCACTCGGGGCGGCCGGACTCGGTACGGCCTGACTCGGTGCGGCGTCCCGAGGTTCGGGCTTCACGGTCTTGCCGGGGATCGTGGTCCGAACGGTGGGGACCGGTCCGGCGGCCTCGGTCCCCTGCACCCCACCCACCGGACCGCTCGACGCGAAGATCACCTTCGTCAGGTAGCCCCTTCCGTAGACCATCTCACCGCCGAAGTGGGAAGCGACCCCCACCACGACCGCGCAGATCAGGAGTCCCCAGCGGTATCCATTGAAGGCGGTGATCCGGACTCCGCTTCGGCCCACGATCCCGGCCAGGAAGACGAGCGAAAGACCGCCGGCCGAGATGACGCCGAGCCACCGATGGAGAAAGAGGGTCGTCCCCTGGGAGGCGCCCTCGTAGTCGGCGTTCAACCATCCGAAGAACGCCGCCACGATCGCGCTTCCCGCCGCGATGCCGGTGGCCGTGAACGCGAACGGGGAGGCATCACGTCGACGACGAATGATGTTCACGAGTTCGACGAACGCGGCCGAGAACGCGAGGCCGATGGGAAAATGCACGACGAGCGGATGAAGACGACCGAGCAGCCGCATCCACCGACCGTCACCACCATCGGCGGCGGCGATGCCGCTGCCGAGGAGCGGCCCGACGACGTCCTGGGTCGGGATGATGAAGGAGAGATCGAGCACGCGAGAGGCTCCGGGGTGACGTCCCGAGGATACCTTGCCATGGCTGCGGATCGAGTGCAGAACCATGAAACCGGCCCACCCCGAGGTTCGATCCTCGCCGAGGGTCCAGCCCAACGCACGTTAACCGCTGGCGTCGCCGTCGCGGGACGGTTAGCCTCCCGCCGGCCGCGTCCGGTCATCCAGCAGGAGATCCCGCGCATGAAATACATCGTTCGAAGCGTGGACGGTCGTGAATATGGGCCGTTCGGCAGCGATGAACTGCGTGAGCTCGCGGATCAGCGGCGGCTCGGTCCCGGCGACTTCGTCCGTCGGGAGACGGGCCGGACCTGGAGTCCGTTCGAGCGGATTCCGGGGCTCGGCGATCGAGGGAGCCTCCCGTCGTCCGATCCATCGACACTCGATTCCACGGAACCCGTCGCCGACGGGGAGGTGCTGGGACTGGAGACCGACGTCCGGGATCCGATGCCGGAGACCGATGCTCCGGAGCGGGACGCCGCGACCCACCCGCCCCCGTCGCGTCCCGTCGAGGACCATGCGGGTTCGGGCCACGAACTGGATCTCGCTCGTGCTTCGGCGAACGCGGTTGCGCTGGTCGAGCACGGCGTGCTGGTCGAGCGTCTGCCCGGCGAGGTCGACGTGTTCACCTTGAGCCAGTCGTTCTTCGACACGAGTCGGAAATCATTCGTGGCGGCGATGCTCGGACGACGCGGCAGGCTGATCTGCACTAACCGCCGAGTGGCCGCGATCCTGCCCGATCTGATGACGCAGTCGATCCGGATCGCCTATCCCGAACGGATCGGATCCATCGGGATCGAACGTCGCACGAGTCCGGTCCGGCTCGTCTTCGGGGCACTGCTGCTCCTGAACGCGATCTTCACGCTGATCGGGACGAGTCTCTTCGGCTCGACGATGGCGGCGCTCGACGCGGCCGCGGGAACCGCGCTCGCCGGGGCTTCCGGAGGCGCGGGGCTCGCCATCGCCACCGTCTTCGGGGTCGCGGGCGTGCTTCTGCTGCTCACGTCGACCACTCGGGCGCTGGTCGTGGACGACGGCGACGCCATCGAATTCCCGTGCGGACGAATCACGGTCTGGCACCTCGGCCGGCTCGACGAATCGAGGAACGCGGCGCTCGCCGACCCGGCCCCCGGGAAACGCGTCGACCTCGAGTGACCGAGGAAAGGATCCGGGATCCGCCGGATCAGATCTCGAACAGGTCGCCGACGCCGAAGTGATCCTCGTCCGGCGATTCCAGTCGATCCTGCTCGGTGATCCTCGCATCGACGAGCCGCCATCCGTTCGGCCCGTCGACGACGTCCCATTCGGCCACGTATTCGTTGATCCGACGGTGACTGTGGCCCCAGTGACTGACCATGCCCTCGACCTGCCAGCGGCAATCGACCTCGAAGGTCGATCGCACCACGCCGTCGTCTCCCGCCTCGCGTCGGATGCCGCCGACTGCGACATCGATCGGACGGACGTCCGAGATTCTCGCCACCGCACCACCCTCCTCCTCCATCACGAGGCTCTGGAAGATCGTCCGGTAGAGTTTCTGGAGGAACGGGCCCTCGACACTGAGATCCAACGCGTCGTAGATGTCCCCCTCCTCGACGTAGTCGAAGGCGCGGTACACGTTCGTGTGCAACGGCCTGAAGATCGCTTCCGCCTCCACGGCGCTCGGAGCGCGAGGGCCGCCCCCCAGATCGATCGTGCCGAATCCGGTGAGCAGGACCGCGACGCCGGCGATCAGGAGCACGCCCTCGATCCCCACCGAGACCGCGAACGCCAGCGGCGATCCGGAGGTCCGGCTCGTCACCACCCCCACGAGCACGACGAGGCCTCCGGCCGCGAAGAGCGAGATGGCCAGCATCGGGACCGAGGTGGGCGGATCGACCGGCGACCCGGGGACCTCGAGAAGCCGGGCCTCGATCGATTCGCCCATCGCCTTCCACGTCACTCCGGGGCGATCCTCGCTGAAGAGCAGCGGCTTGCGGACGCCTTCCGCGTCGAGTTCGGCCGCGATGTCGAGGGGCGGTGGATCGACCGGATCCGTGAGGATGTCCGGTGGAAAGGTCCTCCAGGAGAGCTCGACCGTGGAGGGCTTCTGCGCCGTGGGATAGACCAGTTCGAAACGGATCTTTCGAAGACCGCGTTCACCGGAGATCGGAAACAACGGAAGAAGCGCGAGATCGGGATCGTTGATCTGGAGCCGTTCGACCGAAGGCTCGACCACGCTGCCGTCGATCCGGAGCGGATGCCGACGCGCGAAGAATTCCTGCAGGAGCGGTTCCACCGCCGGCCATTCGATCGTGGAGATCCGTGCCGGCTCCTCCCTCGGAAAATCGACGATGTGATCGAGGAACACGAGGTTCATCTCGAGCCGGACCAGGACCTCGGAGTCCTCGATCGCGATCCTGACGTCGACGTGCGGACCATCCTGGGGATGGATCGCGGCCGCCGCGACCGACGAGAGGAGCAGGACCGCCGGGAGCAGGATCCCCGCCCCGACGGACCGAAGATGATGAACGACGTGAGTGCCCATTCGACGGAGTCTACGCCTCCCCGGTGTCCTTCGCGACGTGCAACCGACTTCGGGGACGTCGGTTGGATCGGAGCCGGAATCGGCGATCTCCCGGCGTTCTCCCGGGGACCGGCGGTCGAAACCCGACTCGACCCGCGACCGGCCCCTATGCTCCACCTTCCGACCCGTCGAACGGTCGACCCCCCAGAACCGGAGTCAAGACACCGTGAACCCCATCAAAGCCCCCCGCTTCCTGATCACCCCGGCACTGCTGGCCCTCGGCCTCGCCGGAACCGCCGCCGCGCTCGCGACCGAGGAAGGCGACCGGATCCGCGAGGCGATGATCGAGGTCCCCGCCGAGGAACGGATCTTCAACGATCACATCACGATCCTCTCCAGTCCCTGGATGGGCGGTCGGCTCCCGGGCACGCCCGGCATGGAATACGCCCGCGACTACGTGATCTACTGGTACGAGCAGGCCGGTCTCGAGCCGGGGATGGTCGATCCCGACACCGGCGAGCGAAGCTGGAAGCAGGCGTTCGAGCTCGGATCGAAGACCGAGTTCGAGGACCAGTCCCTCGTGGTTGATGGCGCGAACGGCGAAGTCGTCTTCGAACTCGGCGAGGACTTCGAGTTCACCGGACTCGGCGAGGACGGCGAGGTCGAGGGAGAGATGGTCTTCGTCGGTTATTCGATCGACGACGGGAACGACGGCTACCAGTCCTTCGAGGAGGACACCGACCTCAGCGGGAAGATCGCGGTCGTGCTGCGTTTCGAGCCCATGGACGAGGACGGCAACAGCCTCTGGAACGAAAGGCGATGGTCCCGGAAGTCGACCTTCGCGAGCAAGTTCGGTGCGCTGGCGAAGCGGAACCCCGCGGGCGTGATCCTCATCAACCCCCCCGGCGCCGACGATCCCCGCACCGGCGAGCTGATGCGAGGCACCTCGAAGGTCATCGACGGCATCCCCGTCTTCATGATGACCCCCGAGGCGGGCGAGGACCTCGCCGCCGCGTGCGATCCCGAGGGAAGATCGCTGCTCGAACTGCGGAAGCTCGCGGACGCCGGCACCACCATCGTCGAGTTCGACGGCTCGGTCGCGGCCGCCGGACGGATCGAGCGGACCCCCAGCTACGCCGAGAACGTGCTCGGCGTGCTTCCCGGCCGCGGCGACCTGAAGGACGAGTACATCGTGATCGGCGGGCATCTCGACCATCTCGGCATGGGTGAGTTCGGCTCGCGGAGGGGCTCCGGGAATCTTCACCCCGGCGCCGACGACAACGCGTCCGGAGCCGCCGCGCTCATGATGCTCGGCGAGAGCCTTCGAGCCGCCTACGACGAACTGCCCGAGGACCAGCCGCTCCGGTCCATCATGTTCGCCGCCTTCGACGCCGAGGAGAGCGGACTGAACGGATCCCGGTTCTACGTCGACAATCCGCCCCACGACATCGACGACGTCGCCCTGATGATCAACTTCGACATGATCGGACGGGTCAACGAGCAGGGCCTGAGCGTCACCGGCGTCGACACCGGCGAGGGGATGCGCGACTGGGCCCAGCCGTTCTTCGACGAGTGCGGCCTGGAGGTGGTGCTCAAGGAGGGGATGCGTGGTGGCGGAAGCGACCATGCGAGCTTCTACCGGAAGGGCATCCCGATCCTCTTCGCGATCTGCGCCGACTTCCATGACGACTACCACACGCCCGACGACACCCCGGACCAGATCTATCGCACCGCCGGGGTGAAGACCGTGAAGCTCTTCCACGAGCTCGCGTTCGACGCCGCGAAGCGACCCGAGCGGTTCGCATTCGGCACCGGCGACTCCGACGGCGGATCCGCGCGGGCGCCCGGACCGGCCCGGCCCCGCGCCCTCCGCGTGCGACTCGGGATCAGGTCGAGGCAGCTGGCCGACGGTGCGGGTCTCGAGGTGGTCAACGTGACGGCGGACTCGACGGCCGACAAGGGCGGCATCGAGCCCGGCGACATCATCAAGAAGTGGGACAAGAACCCGATGAAGTCGCGTGCCGAACTGGTCAGCCGACTCGCCGAACTGGGACCCGGCGACGAGGTCCAGGTGCTCGTCGAACGCGACGGCGAGGAGCGGATCGTCTTCCTGAAGATGCTCGCGCCGGAATGAATTCCGACGCTCGATCCGATGTCTCGAACGCCGTCGCCCCCCCGGGCGACGGCGTTCTTCATGAGGCGTCGGGGCGTTCCTCGCCCTCGCTCCGGTCCCGGGCGTCCCGGGGCGGGAAGGAGGCCGCGGTGCGGGCGATCGCCTCGCCGCCGAATCGACCGCGGATCGCATCCGTCGCGGCATCGAGCCGCCGCGATCGCGATTCCTCGTCGTCGACCCCCGCGAAGAGCCCGGGGTCGTCGTCCTCGAACCGCTCCGCCGACATGCCGATGAGGCGGACCGGCCGGAAGGCCCACTCCCGGAACAACCGTCTCGCCGTCTCCCACAGCACGTCGGTGCGATCCGTCGCGCGATCGAGGGTGTGGGACCGGGTGTTGGTGACGAAGGCGCCGTCGCGGATCTTGATCACGACCGCTCTCGCCCGGCGACCGCGGCGGCGCAGCCTCGTCCCCACCCTCTCCACGTGACGCAGCAGGACCGCCTCGACCTCGGACGGATCCCCGAGGTCGACCCCGAAGGTCTGCTCGTGCCCCACCGACTTCGCGGTCCGATCCCCGACCACGGGGCGTTCGTCGATGCCGTGGGCGAGTGCGTGGAATCGAGCGGCCGCGTCGCCGAACGTCGCGGCGAGCGATTCCGGCGACCATCCCTGGAGATCACCGAAGGATCGGATGCCCCGGGCCTCGAAGCGTGCCCGGCTCTTCGGCCCCACTCCCCACATCCGTTGGATCGGCAGCGAGGCCAGTCTGGTCGCGATCCCCGCCGATTCGAACACGGTGAGACCGTCGGGCTTCTCGAGGTCCGATGCGATCTTCGCGACGAACTTGCAGGGGGCCACGCCGACGCTCGCGGTGAGTCCGGTCTCGCTCCTGATCGTCCCCTTCAGGCTGGCCGCGATCGAGGGACCGTCCCCGAGCAGTCGTCGTGAACCCGTGACGTCGACGAACGCCTCGTCGATCGACAGCGGTTCCACCATCGGTGATGCGGTCTCGAGGATCTCCATGATCCTCGCGGAGTCCGCCTCGTAGCGATCGAAGGAGGGCTTCACCACCACCGCGTCGGGGCAACGTCGCAGCGCCTCCGCCATCGGCATCGCGGATCGGCAGCCCGAACGACGCGCCTCGTAGCTGGCCGCGGCGACGACCCCGCGTCCACCGCGACCCCCCACCAGGACCGGGCGACCGCGCAGCGACGGATCGTCGCGCTGCTCGACCGACGCGAAGAAGGCGTCCATGTCGACGTGCAGGATGGTTCGCTCGCCGGGCACCCCGGAATCGTACGTGCGATCGGGGGCGTCATCCCCCTCGTGTCCCGGCGATGCGGTTTCAATCGCTCGATCGGGAAGCGACTCCGGGGTTCAGGTGGATCCGACCGAGGCCCGACGCGTCGTCCTTCGTGATCTCGCCCAGCGTCTCCAGCTGCTCGACGAGTTCGTCCCATCGCTCGCCCGACATCCAGCCGAGTCCGTGTTCGCGGGTCTCGTCGGATCGAACGAACGCGGGCAGCTTCGCCGCGGCGAGACGGAGCACGTTCGACTTGAGGTCCGGATTCAACGTGGCGATCACGTCGTTGATCGGATCGGGATCGGCGAGATAGGAGTCCCAGCCCTGCCGGACCGCCTCGACGAACCGTGCGACGAGGTCGGGATCGGCCTCGAGCAGGCGATCGTTGACCGCGAGCACGCCGTCGTAGGGGTTGTATCCGGTGTCACCCACCACGAACACCCTCGTCATCACTCCATCGACCTCGAGTTGCACGGGTTCCGCGGTGGCGAAGCACTGCATCGAACCGACCTTGCCGCCGACGAAGAGCGTGGGCGATCCCGAGTACGGGACGAAGGAGAGATTCGATCCGTCGTAGATGCTGTTCAGCCAGCGGATGAAGACCAGTCCGTCCTGGGCCATGATCGTCGCGTCGCTCTCCCAGAGCTCCTTGATGGATCGATACGGAGCGTCGCGCTTCACCAGGAGCGAGCGTGGGGAGATCTGGAAACTGGCGAACACCCCGGTCGCACGTCCACCGCGGGCCCGGATGGTCACCAGTTGCGGTGCCGACACCACCGCGAAGTCGACGTTGCCGCTGGCGACCAGCTGCGGGGCGGGGACCTCGGCGCCACCCTTGATGAGTTCGACGTCGAATCCGGCCTCCTTGAAGATCCCTCGCTCCTTCGCCGCGTAGAAGCCCCCGAACTCGGGCTCCGGGAACCAGTTGAGCTGCACGGTCACGCGACGCAGCGCATCCGGATCCTCGGGCGGACCGGAGTCGCCGCATCCGACCATCAGTCCCGCCACCAGCGCGAGCCAGGCGAGATTCCCGCGACCACCATTCCGAAACGAGCGATTGAGATTCATGGTTCCTGCTCCTGGGTCCACCGTCGGTGGAGAGTATCGCCGACTCGTCCGTTCACTGCGCCGACGCGTGCCAGCGGCGGAGCAGGATCCAGCCTCCGAGATTGACCAGCCCGAACAGCAGGAAGCCGAGCGCCGAGGCCATGGCGATCGCGGCGAACACCGTCGACGTCTGGTTCTGCTTGAGGGCGCTGGTGATGATCGCCCCGAGCGGAGCCCGTTCCCCGCCGTAGGCTCCCACGAACTCGCCGACGATCGCACCGATGACCGCGAGGCCCGCCGCGATCCGCAGTCCCGTGATCACGCTGGGAATCGACCATGGAAGTCCGAGTTTCCACCACGTCCGGATCCGCCCCACCCGGTGGATCCTGAACATCTCCGCGAGTCCGGCATCCACCGACTGCAGTCCGTCGAGCGTTCCCGCGATCACCGGAAAGATGGACACGATGCACGCCGCCACGATGACGCTTGGAAGACCGATGCCGAACCAGATGACCAGCATCGGCGCGATCGCGACGAGGGGGACCATCTGCAGCAGGAGCGTGAGCGGGTAGACCCCGCGGCGGGCGAGTGGGACGAGGGAGAGCAGGCTTCCGGCCACCACGCCCAGGATCACGCTCGCGCCGAACCCGGCGAGGGTGGCGGTGGCGGTCCGACCGGTCGCGGCGATGAGCCGGGGCCACTGCTCGACCATCGTCCTTCCCACCTCGATCGGGGTGGGAAGGAGATATTCGGGGATCGAGAAGACGACCACCACGAGCTGCCAGATCGCGAGCAGGATCGCGACCACCAGCACCGGGGGCCATGCGGTGGCCAGCGGCCCGGTCGGGCGACTCATGGTGCATCCTCCATCATGCCGCCCCGGAGGCAGTCGTAGATCTCCGCCTGGAGCCTGGCGAACGCCTCGGTCCCGCGCAGCGAGGCGACTCGATCGCCGAACGGGATCTCGTAGCGTTCGACGATCCGGGCCGGACGCGGAGACAGCACCACGACCTCGTCGGCGAGAAACACCGCCTCCGAAATCGAATGCGTCACCAGCACCACGGTGATCCCACGCTTTCGAACGAGTTCCGCGACCTCCTCGTCGAGCCGGAACCGGGTCACCTCGTCGAGCGATCCGAACGGTTCGTCGAGCAGGAGGAGATCGGGATCGGCCACCAGTGATCTGGCGACCGCCGCACGCATCCGCATGCCCCCCGACAACGCGGCGGGCAGGAGTTCCGAGGCATCGCCCAGTCCGACCATGTCGAGGCGTCGCTGCGCCTCCCGCCGACAGACCTCGGACGAGCGCCCGTCGAGTTCGAGCGGAAGCCCGACGTTCCGGAGGACGTTCCGCCAGGGCAGGAGGCGGGGCTCCTGGAAGCAGAACCCGATCCGCGGCTTCGGCTGGAGCTCGATCGCCCCCCCGGTGGGCGTCTCCACGCCGCCGATCATCCTCAGGAGCGTGCTCTTCCCGCATCCGGTGGGACCGAGCAGCGCCGTGACGCAACCCGCACCCAGCTTCAGATCCATGGGTGCGACCGCCTCCATCGACCCTTCGAAGGTCTTCGCCACGCCGTGGAGTCCGATCTCGACACCACTCACCGCACGTCCCTTTCCCCGGGATGAATCACGCCGGCCACGACGAGTTGGCGTGGATCGGGTCCGGATGGGGATGTCGTCGCTGGGAGTTCGTGCATGGGTCCTGTACGACGCCTCGGGTGTCGTCCATGGAACGGCGGAATGCCGCTCCGGGCCCCCGGACCGAGACTCTGCGGTTCGCATCGGCGATTCTTGCTGGATTCGACGCGAAACGGCCGATTGATCCTACCCGCCCCGCTTCTCCTCGGAAAACGTCCCGGATGACCGACTGGACCTCCAGATACTGCGCCTCCCTCACCGAACTCGATCGGTATCGCGATCTCGTGGATGCGGTGGTGTCGCTCGCGGCGCATCGTCGACCGACGATCGATCCGGACGCCGCCCACACCCGGCTTGAAGCGATCGCCCACCGGGTCCGATGCAGGGTCCCGCACCTCGCCGGTCGGGCGAACGCGGTCGGAGCCCGCGGAACCGAGGGCCTGATGGCCCATCTCCACGAGGCCGTCGTGGACGATCTCGGCATCGGATGCCATGAAGACGTCGCGGTACACCCCGACGCCATGGACTTCGACCTGATTCTCGACGGTACGCCGGCCCTCCCCGTCCCCTGCGCCCTCGCCTACTGCGGAGCGGCCGAACGAATCGGACTCGACGTCTTCGGGGTCGACGTCCCCGGACGCTTCCTCGTGGCGATCCGCGACGAAACGCATCGGCGGATCACCGTGATCGATCCGCACGAACGCAGCCGCATCGTCGATGGGACCGAATTCCGCGACCTCGTCCACGCCTTCGATGAGACCATCGATCCCCGCGAGATCCTCAAGCCGGCGTCCCCGGCGACCTGGTTGCGGCGCTGGCTTCGCGATCTCGCCATCGCGAGCACCCGGTGCGGTGAGACCCATCTGCTCGATTCCTGGAGCAGGCTCTCCGACGCCACCGAGGATATTCTGGGGCCGGTTTGAAAGCGATAACCCGCTTTTCGGTGGATCAAGACCCGATTTCAATGACCGATAACCGCATTGCGACGAAATCGATGCGTCACCCATCTTTTCGTCGTCTAGACTACGTCCGGGGTGGAATGGATTGCAGTTCCTGTTCCGAATTCACCGGTCGTCACACCGGGTGATCCAACGAACCGAATAGCTGAACAGGCCGACTCATGGAACATTCTTCGAGGATGACCGCCTTGCACGACTTCAACGACACCATGCCGATCCGGCGCCGTTTCCGTTCCGGCTTCACGCTCGTTGAGCTCCTCGCGGTCATCGGAATCATCGCGCTGATCATCGGATTCCTCCTCGTCGCGGTGGGATCGTTCCGCGACAGCGCTCGTCTGACCCAGTGCATGAGCAACCAGCACCAGCTCCAGCTCGGCCTCGTGAGCTGGAGCCAGGACAACAACGGCAAGTTCATGAGCCCCGCGAGCCAGGAATACCCTCCGGGCATCTCGAACCCGAACCGCGATCTCTTCTGGGTGAAGAGCTACAACACCGGGGCCGACCAGCCGCGGCTTCGCGATCTCGATCTCGACGGAAAGCTCGAGGAGACGGAGTGGGCGATCAAGGACGGCGCGCTCTTCGAGTACGTCGGGGACGTTCGTGCCTACCAGTCGCCGCTCGACCCGACCGGTCGCATCCGGAGTTATTCACTCAACGGCTTCATCAGCGACATCCCCGACAACCCCAACGATGCATGGGGCAAGACCGTCGATCGGATCAGCAAGGTCCGCAACCCCGCGAACACGATGTACACGATCGCCGAGCACGACACCGGATGGGCGGACGACTACAACCGCGGTGGCTGGGTGATCGACACCCTGCACCCCGTCGGCTGGTGGAAGGACTTCCCCGCGTTCTGGGATCCCCAGGACCGGCTCGCGATGTCGTTCATCGACGGCTCCAGCCGGATCATCACCCTGGCCAATCCGAAGCTCAACGAGATCGTGAACGCCCATGAGATCCCGGTCAACGAAGCATCCGAGATCGACTTCGAGCGGTTCAAGACCTGGATCCGCCCGGATCTCTGAGCCCTCCGGTGCCGAACGACGCGGGCCCGGCCGGACGCCACGCTCCGACCGGGCCCGCGTCGTTTTGGATCCCGACGCCTCCGCTTCGGGTTTTCGGTCCCCGAGCCGCGGTATCCCACGTCGATCGACCAGTTTCCAGAACCAAACACCTCCCCATCGGTCTAGATTGGGTTGCGTCACCCCGGAGTCCCACCAGATGTCCATCACCCGCTCGATCACGCTGGCCGCCGCAATCCCGACCCTCGGACTCGCCACCGGCATCGGCACGGCGCAGGAACTGACCCGTTACGACGCGCATCAGGTCGTCCGGGCAGAGGTCGACACGCTTCGCGAACTCCGCACCCTGCTCGCACTCGGCGGCGACATCTGGTCCGAATCGATCGGTCTCGGTTCGATCGACGTGATGCTGCCGCTCGACCGGATCGCGACCCTCGGTCGGACCGGGATCGAGTTCGAGGTGATGATTCCCGACGTCCAGCGTCTGCTCGAGGCCGAACGAAGCCGCATCGACCGCGACGGCATCGCCGGCGTGGGCTTCTTCGAGGAATACCACCAGCAGGACGAGCTCTTCGCGTTCTACGAGGCGCTCGAAGCCAGCCGACCGGATCTCGTCTCCTCCCGGAGCATCGGCGAATCCATCGAAGGCCGGGAGATCCGCGCCTACACGATCTGCGGGGCCGCCGACCCCGCGAGCGTTCCCGGCATCTACATCGTCGCGGGCGCCCACGCCCGGGAATGGATCAGTCCCGCGACGATCTCGTATCTCGCCGACACGCTGGTGAACGGTCACGGCGCCGACGAGCGGATCACCCCGCTGGTGGACGATCTGGCCTGGCACATCGTCCCGCTGGCGAACCCCGACGGCTACCAGTTCACCTGGGACTCGAACCGTCTCTGGCGGAAGACCCGCAAGGCCAACGGCGACGGCTCCTTCGGCGTGGACTGGAACCGAAACTTCGCCGCGGGATGGGGCGGACCCGGTTCCAGTGGAAACACCGGCAGCGACACCTATCGCGGCACCGCCCCGTTCAGCGAACCGGAGACGCAGGCGATTCGTGACGACGTGGCCGCGAACCCGAACACCTCGATCTTCTTCGACGTGCACTGCTACTCCCAGCTCGTGCTCTGGCCCTACGGATACGACGCCACCGAGCCGGAAGGTCCGGCCGGCGAGATTCACCGGAATCTGGGCGAGGGGATCGCCGAAGCGATCGAGTCGATCAACGGCCGGATCTTCGCGCCGCAGCCCGCCCACGATCTCTATCTCGCGAGCGGCACCAGCCTCGACTGGGCGTGGGACGACGCCGGTGTCTACGCGTTCACCTACGAGCTCCGGGACACCGGGGAATTCGGGTTCATCCTCCCTCCGGAGCAGATCATCCCGAGCGGCGAGGAGATCCTCGAGTCGTTCCTCTACGTCGGCGAGGAACTCGTGGGCACCAACGCCCTCATCGACTTCCCGGAAGGGCTTCCCACCGTGGTCCCGGTGGACACGCCGACCGAAATCGTGGTGTCGATCAGCGCCGCCTTCACCGAGCTGGACCCGACGTCCGCCGCGGTGCGGACCCGGATCGACGACGGCCCCCTGGTCACCGAATCGATGTCGCCGTCGGGGCCTGATCGATACCTCGCCACGATTCCCGCCGCCGAATGCGGAGCGGTGATCGAGGTGGACTTCCTGATCGAGACGACGAGCGGAAACACGATCGTCTTCCAGTCGGAGACGGGCCCGTGGGCCGTCGAAGTCATCGACGAGGAGATCCGATTCGTCGACGACGCCGAGACCGATCTCGGTTGGACGCTGGGAGTCCCCGGCGACGACGCGACCACCGGGATCTGGGTCCGGGTCGATCCCAACGGCACCGCGGCCCAGCCGGAGGACGATGCCAGCGATCCGGGCACCTTCTGCTTCGTGACCGGGCAGGGATCGGTCGGTGGAAGCCTCGGTGAGAACGACGTCGATGGTGGATCCACCACCCTCGTGACGCCCCCGATCGACACCTCCGGAATCGACGTGGGAACCGTCGCCTTCGCCTACTGGTATCGGAACGACGCCGGCGCGAGTCCGAACCAGGACGCGATGCCGGTCGAGATCTCGATCGACGGCGGCACGACCTGGACGACGATCGCGACCATCGCGGACAACGCCGCGGAATGGCGTTTCTTCGAAATCGAAGTCGATCTCTCCGGATCGAACCTCGCGCTGGTTCGATTCATCGCCTCGGATCTCGGCGACGGATCCGTCGTCGAGGCGGCGATCGACGACTTCACGCTGAGCACCCGCTCCTGCTCGAAGACCGACTGCCCGGGCGATCTTGATGGCGGCGGGCAGGTCGACGGGGGCGACCTCGGTCTCCTGCTGGCCGCCTGGGGCACTCCGGACCCCTCCGCGGACCTGAACGGCGATGGCACCGTCAACGGGGCCGATCTCGGCCTCCTGCTCGCGGCCTGGGGCCCGTGCCCCTGATCCCGGCGGCCTCGAGGGATGGATCCGGGACCGGACGGGCCCCGAAATCACGCCCGGAACGCCGAATCACCGATTCCATCGGACGTTCGAATCCGTTTTTTTGAGCCGCGAAAGCAATGGGCTCCGACGACTGCGCGTTGACCCAACGGAGTATCCCGCCCTTGTCGAACCGCTCGATTCGATCCTCGGTCCGCGCACCACGACACGCGATGAGCGGATGCTTCGCGGTGGCGACCACCGCGGGAATCGCCCTGGCCCAGGCACCGATGACCTCGAACGAGGACGCCTCGATGGCCGGCGGTGATCCCATGGCGATGGGTGCCATGATGGAGGCGTCGACGACCTTCGACCGGAAGGACCTCGACTTCTTCGAGGCGAAGATACGGCCCCTCCTCCTGGGAAGATGCCTCAACTGCCACAGCGACGATGGAAGTCGCGTCCGCGCGGGACTCCGGCTCGACACCCATGACCAGCTCCTGATCGGCGGTGACACCGGACCGGCGATCGTCCCGGGGAACCCCGACGCGAGCCTGCTGATCCAGGCGGTTCGCTACGACGATCCCGGACTCGAGATGCCGCCCCGGGGCCGTCTCTCCAATGACGAGATCGCGCTGCTGGAGGAGTGGGTCCGCCGCGGGGCACCGATGCCCTCGAAGTCCGCCGTGAACGTCGACCCCGGCACGGAGCATCGGTGGACCGAACGCGACATCGAGGCCGGCCGAACGCACTGGGCCTATCGGCCCGTGGAACGCATCCCCGCCCCGGAGGTCTCGGATCCCGGATGGCCGCTCAGCGAACTCGATCGATTCGTCCTCGCGGATCTCGATCGAAGGGGAATCGATCCGGTGGGACCCGCCGCCGCGAACACCTGGCTGCGTCGCGTCACCTTCGATCTCGTCGGACTTCCCCCGACCCCGGAGGAGATCGAGGCCTTCGAGACCGACCAGTCTCCGCTCGCGCGGCAACGTGTCGTCGATCGACTGCTGGCGTCGCCCGGCTTCGGCGAAAGATGGGGGCGTCACTGGCTCGACGTCGCCCGGTACGCCGAATCGAGCGGCAAGGAGAACAACATCGCGTATCCCCATGCGTGGCGATACCGCGACTGGGTGATCGAGGCCTTCAACGACGACGTTCCGTACGACCGTTTCATCACCCGCCAGCTCGCGGGCGATCTTCTCGAGGCCGGGACGGAGGACGAAGCGGCGCGAAACCTCGTGGCCACGGGATATCTCGCGATCGGGACCAAGGGACACAATCTGCAGGGTGAGGCCCAGTTCCAGCTCGACGTGATCGACGAGCAGATCGACGCGATCACCCAGGGGATGCTGGCCACCACGGTCGCCTGCGCCCGATGTCACGACCACAAGTTCGATCCGATCCCGCAACGCGACTACTACGCGATGGCCGGCATCCTCGCGTCCACCCAGACCCGCTTCGGCACCTTCGAAGGTCCGGGCAACCGACATGGTGCCGAACTGATCGAACTGCCCGCCGGCGCCGACCTCTCCGACGGCGCGACCGTGCCGTCGGGGTTCAGGCCGCTGATCAGCGCCGCACGCGACCGAGCCGCCCGCCAGATCGAAGCGGCGGAAGCCATCCGCGCGGAGCTCCGGGCCTCGGGCATCAGGAACCCCCGGGCGGCCCGGGACCGGTTGACGCCCGCCCAGCAGCGAACCCTGCAGCAGGCTCGGAACGCCGGAGGCCAGGTCAGGATCTCCGAGTCGTCGCTCGCCCGCTTCGACGAGGCGGGACGTCCCACCATCGACAACTTCGTCTGCATGGGCGTCGTGGAAGGCGAGGTGCGCGACGCTCCGTTCCTCGAACGAGGCGAACTCGACGGTCGCGGCGCGCCCGTGCCCCGAGGATTCGTACAGGTCCTCGAGTCGGACTGGACGCCGTCCATCGGCTCGGACGAGAGCGGGCGACTCCAGCTCGCCGCGTGGATCACCGACGAACGGAATCCCCTGACCAGCCGGGTCTGGGCCAACCGGATCTGGTCCCACCTCGTCGGACGTGGGGTGGTGCCCTCACCCGACAACTTCGGACTGAGCGGGGAGAAGCCGACGAATCCCGCGCTGCTCGATCACCTCGCAGGGAGGCTCGTCGACTTCGAGTGGTCCACCAAGGCCTTGATCCGGGAGATCGTCCTGTCGCGGACCTACGGCATGTCCTCCGAGTGGAGTCGTGAACAGGCCGACGCGGATCCCGACGAGATCGCGCTCTGGCGAATGCCCAAGCGACGACTCGAGGCGGAAGCGATCCGGGACTCGATGCTCGCGGCGGGTGGGATCCTCGAGACGAGCGTTCCCGATGGATCCGCCGCGGGCGGGTTCGAAGGCCAGCTGCGGGCCGGCTTCTTCGACCGGGCGATCCTCCAGACGGGCGCCTCCTTCGCCGACCACCGAAGCGTCTACCTGCCGGTCATCCGCGGCCATCTTCCCGAGTCGCTCGCCGTGTTCGACTTTCCAGAGCCCAACTTCGTCACCGGCACCCGCGACCGGACCAACGTCGCGACCCAGGCCTTGTTCCTCATGAACAGCGAAGAGGTGACGCGACTGGCCGACGCCACCGCACGACGCGTGATCGCGGAAACCGAGCGGCTTTCGAATCGAATCGATCTCGCCTTCCGGATCTGCTTCGGACGATCCCCGACCACGAACGAATTCATCGCCTGCCGTGACTTCCTTCGCGAGTACGACGACGCTCGCGAGGACGACGACCGCCAGCGCATCGCGTCGGCCACGCCCGCGGAGAGACGAGCGACCGGACGACGGAATCGGAATCGCGGCAATCGCCGAGCCCCGGTTCGCACGGACTCGGATCTCGCGGCCTACTCGGCCATGTGCCAGACGCTCTTCCAGTCGGCGGAATTCCGAACCATCGACTGAGTCCACCCGTTCGACGACCCCGGCAAGGAGTCTCCATGGATCTCTGCAACAATCGAATCACGCCGCTCGCCTCTCGCCGGGAGACCCTCCAGTCGCTCGCGTACGGCTTCGGCTGGCTCGCCTTCTCCGGACTGCTCGGGACGGGTGCTGAGGCCGGAATCCCCCGGGACGACGCCCTCGCACCGAAACGACCGCACCATCCGGCCCGAGCCAAGCGCGTGATCTTCCTCTACATGTCGGGCGCTCCCTCCCACCTCGACACCTTCGACCACAAGCCCGATCTGACCGCAAGGGACGGCCGGACCTACCGCGGGAACGCGAAGCTGCTGGGCAGTCCCTGGAAGTTCCAACGACACGGCCAGAGCGGCCTTCCGATCAGCGAGCTCTTCCCCGGCGTCGCCCGCCACGCCGACGATCTCTGCCTGCTGCACGGCATGCAGGCGGGCATCCCGGCCCACGCCCAGGCCCAGATGCAGCTGCACACCGG
>MDTG01436407.1_pt1 | contig 18522 bp, 3 predicted proteins | sample 811421 | NCBI WGS metagenome assembly MDTG01 (sample SAMN05326645, study PRJNA326480) | marine metagenome | isolation source: seawater | place: Pacific Ocean: South East | collected 2011
CTCTTCCGGAAGTTCTTGGATGGACAGCTGGATGAGAAGCCTTCCAAATCTTTTGAGATTGGAACGCTCATCCACGAAGAGCTGCTCGAACCCGGCAAGCTCGATATCGTACCGGACAATACACCAGGCCCTAAAACACAGGATATCATTGATGCCTTGTGGAACCGCCTGTATCAAGATGTAGAGAAAGACAATGCAGAACTACTTGCATTGAATACTCTTGACCCAGACACTTGGGAAGCAGTTATTCCCGATGACTACTACCCAAAGTATGGACTGCAGACCAAAATCAATCGCATCGTAAAAGATGGGACTGACTATTGGAAGGCATTGTTTACTCACCGTGGCAAGAAGATTGTCGACCCCGCTACCTGGCACATTGTACAGGGGTGTATCGAGTCAATTAAGATGCACGGTGCAGCAGAACAATTGATCTGTCACAAAGGCTTCGGTACATTCGATGAGGCTATGGAAGAGTTGGAAATCACCTTTGACATAAAGTGGCCCGGTATTGATGACACTTTCGTGACTATTCCTATCAAAGCCAAAATTGATAGAGTGCTGTTTGACCACGAGAACAAGCACATTACTCTTGTTGACCTAAAGACTACCGCCAAAGCCTTAGGTAAATTTGAGGAAACTGTTGCTATGTACCACTACCACAGGCAGTTAGCTTGGTATCGTATGTGCCTGGAAACAGGATATCCGGAGTACAAAGTAACAGAGTGCTATATCGTAGCTGTACAGACTAACAAAGAGTACCCAGCTGAGGTATTCAAAATCGACGAAAGCTACTTGACTATTGGTGTCGAGGAATACGAACAGCATCTTGATCGTATTGGCTTTCACCTTTCCTGCAACAACTGGGGTAACTCTATGGAGACCCAGCAAGGCATGATTCAAAACTTAGTATACCCAAATGATTCACGAGTCCTATGATTTCGTCGTTGGAGAACAGTGGGCACCTCACCTAAACCGTGAGTTTAAGTCGAAGTATATGCAAGACCTAAAAGAAAAGCTTGAAGTCTGCTATACTTTCGGTACTGTATATCCAGCCAAGAAGCACATCTTCCGTGCATTTCGCGAGTCCCAGTTCGATGACACTAAAGTGCTTATCCTGGGCCAAGACCCTTACCATAATGGTAACGCTACCGGTCTTGCTTTTGATGTAGGTAGTAGTCCTATAGTTAATCCCAGCTTACGTAACATTCTTAAAGAAGTAAACGACAGCGTAGGAAATACCCAAATTGAAAAAGGTGATCTTAGCCCTTGGGCAAGTCAAGGAGTGCTTCTTCTAAATACCATACTCACCGTAGACAAAGGAGAGCCTAGGTCACATGCGGATTTTGGATGGGAACCGTTTATTGCTACAGCTCTTAATGCCTTAAACTTTAGAGGTGCAGGCAAACCGCTTGTAGTAATGCTATGGGGCAAGGATGCTCAGCGCTACGCCCACTTTTTCAATATGCCCGATCAGCTTGTGCTAACTGCACCCCACCCTGCTGCAGAAGCTTATAGCGGCGGCAAGGCTGGGTACTTTGGCTGCAAGCACTTTCTTAAAGCAAATGAGTTCTTGGCTCGTCATGGACAAGACCCAATTCGCTGGTAAAGAATAGTATATTTGATAAAATTGAACTATTAATCTAGTTCCCTTACTCCAATTGTTAAGGCCCTCGAAACGTCGAGGGCCTTATCTTTGTTTTATGAAGAAGATAATTACCAACTACGTACAGAAGAAAAACGTTAACCGGCCTGGAGTACATGCTAAGACCAAGACGTCTAAGAATAAAAGCTCAAAGAACTACCAAAAGACTTATAGAGGCCAAGGCCGGTAGTTATCTGAATAAGGCAACAGAACCTTGCAAGTCTAAGGTTAAGCCATCATAGCCCTTTGCTTTCAGTATCCAAACGTATGTACCGTCCGCAGCGTAATGACTGCCTGTTCGGGACTCGCCATACCAGTATTCGTCGTGGTCAAAAGTTTCCCAGACGATATCTCCCCATCTATTGTATATACTTAGATGCCAATCAGACCAACACGTAAAGGAGTCTGAGATTGCATAAAATGCATCATTTATTCCATCATTATTTGGGCTAAAAGCATTAGGCACAAATACGGATCTGCAATCTTCTTCCCAAAAGCCATCTTCACACGGCAATCCAGTATCGCAGTCTACAAGTTGAGTTATGTACTCATAGACTGTATCTGTTTCTGTGATGTACTCATATATCAATACTTCTTGATAGATGGTATCTAGCTGCGTAACAACCAGCGTATCAACAACAGGTATCTCTAGAGTGTCTGTAACGTAGACATACTCCAGCTCTACTTCAGTCAAGATGAGTGTATCAATCGTATTGATATACACAGTATCAAACACATCGACATACACAGTATCATAGAAGTACCACTCCCATGGGATGTAAACGGTGTCGGCAGGTAACTCGATATAGGTTGTATCATACACAAACGTTACTACCTCTAACAGCTCTGTAATTGTATCTGGAGGTAGCTCTACAAACACAGTATCTGTTTCATAGACATATACTGTGTCTGTCACTACCGGATCTGGACACCATGCAATTCTATTATTGCTCAAGTCAATATCCGGATACATCTGCGTTCCATTGTAGTTATTGCCAGCAGACCATCCCGTATCAGGGAAGTCTTCGTAGGTAGCTGTTTGGCTTCCGTTGATTTGCCAGATAACCACCTCCCAGCAGTACCCTTCTATAGGATTATTCAAGACACACTCCCATGAATACGGAGGGTTGATACCTATTGTAGTTGCGCTGCCTGACTCCCACCCGCCAGGTGGACCGGTTGCTACAAAGCCCCACGACCAACCTGGATGGTTGTTGGCAGAGGTGCAATCTGTATTCTCACCTAGGTCTTCACCAGTAACCTCATCGATATAGTGTAAGGCAAATACCAAATGAGTAACTGACTCATTGTTTTGGATATCGTCATTAACCGAACTTTCACAGTTATTCCCATCCTGTAGTGTGTACTCGTTACAGCCGCAGTTTTCAGCGTTTAGAAACTGTACTACAAACTGATGTATGCCATTTGGCTCAGCAGAAGGTGTATACCCCGCTAAAACCAAGTCACAGGTTTGACTCCAAGTTTGAGAACAGAGTAAAAGACAAAGAAGAGCATAGATATAACGCATAGTTACATTTCTTGACGGAGGTTACGAATTACACGCATTGGGGCCTCTGTATGCGGCACCAACTTACTTCCATGTAGCCAAAGCTTTGACTCACCTGCATATACTCCAGTCGGGACAGTGCCCTCACCCATCATGGTGTCTACTACTGCATCTCCAAACTTCTCTACATCTTCTGCTATTTTCAAGATGGGCAGAACGTCTTGCATAATTCTTCGCTGTGACCCGACGTTACCAAAGAACTTCAAGTCATTCTCTATACGCGATGAAAGGTTTAGTCCATAGTTCAACAAGTGTCTGACATCTTCATCATCTTCATCGTCCTTCATTGAACGCAAAGCCATAACCAGCAGATACATCCACATCATCTGACGCATAGATGCTCCAAACTTCCGGATGTTTTCTTCATCGACTTCTGAGTACTTACTCAAGTCAATCTTGTTACCTACAATTGGCAACGCAGAAATAGTAGACTCTGTAACCTTCCGGATTTTAGATTTGAAAGACCCTTCAAGAATTACTGTTCTAATACTTCCTTTCACCTGGCGATTAAGCAGTGGGTCAAATTTCTCTGCTTCATAACGCGTAGCAAATCCTTCAGGCAGCCAGCTCCGGAATTGCATAAGCATAGGACCTATCAGTGTTTGCTTGATAGGCATAATGCTCTGAGGATCATAGTTACCGTGAATACGCTTGTTTATTTGATCTAGACGGTTTGCTAGTTCTACAAACTTGGCTTCACCAGGCCGGTAACCTTCAGCTTGGATGATACCATTTTCATCAGCCAACTCGAACAACGACTTGCCATCAACCTTTTGGTTCAACAAGTACGAAACCATAACGTGACCATAGGTAAAGTACTCCGAGCTACGTTGGATTTCATACATCCGGATAGCTTTACTCAAGCCTTTACGCTTATTACCAATCACATCAGCCTGTGCAGGATCAAATTCTATCTCAGTGAAATCCTTGAGCATATTCAAAGTAGTCATCAAACCCTGCAGCTTACTTCCAGTTGCAGTCTTTGTAGCTCCGGTGTTGAGAGTCATTAGATTCAAGGTGCTATGCATCATGATACCAAAGGCTTGACGAGCTTCTTTTTCGTTAAAGTCCTTTTGGCCTGCCGCATGTTTCATAACCTGCATTGTACCAAACACAGCATTTACTTGAGCAGCCGGCAGGTTCCAAGCCATTCCCTTCATCTGCATGTACTGCACGAATCGACGTATGATTTTGGCAAAGTCATACTGGCTACCTACGTTTTTCAACTCTTCTTCTAGCTCTGCCTTCTGTACATCATACAAAGTTTTTGGAATGGCACCTACCTTACGATCCTCTTCAAGCTGTTTGAGAGAGTTTTCAATACGCAACTTGGCTTCTTTCTCTTCTGCTGTACGGGCCTTCTTAGCACCAAAGAGCATCTTACCCTCTAGGTTACTGCGGCGGCCGTAGAAGCTATCCATAATTGCTTTAACGCTACGATTTACATTACTCCTAGCAGACTGAGTATTACTACTCATCACCGCACCTGCAGCGCTAAGAATCTTTTGTCCCATGCTGTTTGAGTGCTGGATACCTACCTCACCTAATACAGCTTCAATCATACGCACCTCATCTTCAATCAAGTTTTTATGCTTGTAAGAAGTTGCCATCATAGAGAAAGCAGCAAAGTTTTTCTCTAAATCATACTCCATACTTGCCTTATTCTTTAGCTCATTCAAGAAATAGGTTGGCAGGTTTCTTCGTACTTCACCTGTAACCGGGTCAATACTCTTAGCCAGACTGTCATCTATTTTAGTAGTAATCGATGACCACAAAGCATCATTCAAGTCCTGGCGTCGATTGTCACTCTTCCAGAACTGTTCTATCAACGACTGCTTAACTGCAGGGATGAAGAGACCTTGTTCCATCAAAGCAATCTGTCGAGCACTCATCTCATGCCGTGGTAAGGACGCTGTAAGGTCACGCATTTGCTCACGATACATTTCATAGAATGCTAGTGCAGCTGGCTCACGCTGTAGCTCTATGTATCGAGAGTCATGCCATTGCGTTTCCTTGCCCTTAATAAACCGAACGGGCATACGGTACAAGAACTCAGTATTTGGATTGCCAAATCCATTCTTGTTTATCCACTGGGCTTTCAAAGCAGCATGCTTAGACTTTGGCTCTGCAGCTTCAATCATATCGAAAGCGGCTTCACGACTATCGATATAACGCTGTACCAAACGATCTTGACGCAAGAACAACTCTTTCGTAGCAGCCTTACCCAGCTGCTTCTCCAACTCAAGTTCAATCTTGGGGTCGGGCTTACGAACTACAGTATCTGCAGTCAAATCATATGCACGCATATTAACTGTAGCAGAGTTCTCTTTCAGCCAATCCTGGAATGGCCTAAAGTTCTTTGTACGGAAAGCTTCGGCACGACGCTTCTTGAGTTCCATATCCCATTGTGCAGAGATAGGACCAATCAATTCATTAGTCTGGTTTTCTTCCGTACCCTTGACTAACCCGGACCAGCTATACTTTTTATAGTATTCTGTATCCTTAAATGCCTCACTCTTTTCATTGAACTCTTCATTACGAGCAACCCACTCAGCACGTTGAGCCTGAGCAGACTTGCGTACAACATCATCGAGATAACTCAACTCTACACGCCCTACACGACTGGCATCCATAAACAAAGAGTTCAACGCACCAATGTCCTTCATGTCCCGGAACGTATTTTTTGTAACAAGCTCCTCTAATGGAGTACCACGATATCGCTCCCTTGCATAGTTCTGAAGAATCTCCGCACTAACATCCAACCAGTCGTCCTGCAACTGACTTGCAACACCCTGCAAACGTCCAACCTCACTACGAGTCATACCCTCCGTATCCAACAGCTTCCGACCCTTACTGTAGAAGTCGATAACAGCCTGTGCATTCTGCAGACGAGCATGTGCATAAGCATGACGTGTATCGCGTGTGGTTGCCTTACGGACATTCCTGACCACTTCGTTCACGTCCTCAAGTTCACGTTGCGCCATCTCCACCATAACAGTGGCGCGTACACTATCATCATCTTTACCTTCCAGTGCCATCAGTTCCATACGCTCCATCCTCAGACGACGATCTACATCTGCCACTACCTTCGGACTGTTTTCGAACCTGGCTTTCAGCTCTTCAAATTCTGCAATACGCCGCTTCTTGTACTGCTTCAGTACTTCCAAATCAGTAGCCTTAAGCTCCTCTGCTTCAATACCTTCGGGCATAGTAAAGCTGAACAAAGTCATCTGTGAGCCAGCACCGTTCTCTTTAATGTTACTTAGGTTCTCTGCTGTCGTCTCCATCATAGAATACGATGCTGCATTTACTGCAGCCAGCGCAGAATCTTTCGAAAACTCAATCGGGTCTCCCAGTATCTGAGTATTCAGTGTAGTAATGATATCTGCAAGAACTTCATAAATCCTTTCTAACAGAGTCTTATTTGGACTCAACCGGATTTCATTCAATACAGCAGCAAACTCCGCATTTGTCATAGCCTCAGCTATAAACTCCTCTACGTTTACAAGACCATAGATACCTTTATCGTTTCTCAGTTCCGTTTGGAAATAGCTATATGCTAGCATTACCCTAGGATCTGTATCATCGGTCATTTCCATCTCACCTAACCGGACTTTCCTAAGTGTTTCAAAGCCTAGTTTCAGCTTCTTTACTTCAGCTGGCGTATAGCCAAAGCGCTTTGTCAATGCCTCATCCGTAGTAATCTGCGTGTACAACTCTTTCAGCTTTGCACGATTTGCAGCATTCTCTTTCAAGTTTGCTCCAATGCGGCTCATATGGTGCACCATTTCGTGCGCCAGTCTATCTGGAGTAGCCTGTGTTGCATTAAGAGTAATAATCCCTTTACTATACTTATGGTCTCCGGTCTCGTTAAAGATTACACTTACTTGATTGGCTTCATCTAACCGGTTGTTCATAGCAACCAGTTGTTGTAGCAGAAGATTGTTTTCGCCACCCAACCGACTAACTGCCTCTTCCAGTGTTACTATACCCGTAGGTACAGCCTCGACCTTTACTTCTTCCTCTCCAGGTACAGCTTCCTCTTCAGATACGATTGGTTCCGGCTGCACTCGCCGCTCTTCGTTTTCACCTGACGGTACCTCCTCTTGCTCTACCGGCTCTACTTTTTGATCCTTATAGAATTTAGAAAACTCATGCGCATTCGTCAACTCACTAGTAGCGTAGTAGTTATGCAAGTATGAGCTTTTAGGCACGGCTACACCTTTTGCTATAACGATGCCATCATCTAGCATTTTGGTAATCTGATAGAGCCTGCCCTTTGTATCCCGGACGTATCCTATTGCATTCTTAGTAGGTCCACCCTTGAATTGCACTTCATCGACTATATGCCGATAGTTTGGCGGATACTCAACATCTACTACAGGTGCAATTTTTGGATTGTGCTGCATAATCTGTTTATGCATAGCAGTATTGACCTGGAAAGGAAGCTGGAAAATCTTTTGATTAGGATCGTATATGTCTTGAATGCCCATCGACTGCAGCATTTCTGCAGGGATGTACTTGCCAAAACTTTTCGAACCCAAAGTGCCACGCATAACCAAATCATACTCAACCAAGTCATAAGCCAGTTTCTTGACTTCCGGGTTTTTGCTTCGAGCCATAGACAGGAATGCAGAATGCAGCTGCTCTGGTGATACGTTAATGCTACGATCTCCTTGAAACTCAACAGTATGTAGCTTGTCCTTATTAGGAACAAGGTCAAAAGCTTCTAAGTGCTTAAGAAACAGGTTGTTCCTAATTTCAGGGTTGTTTTGTAAGGCATCTGTAACCTTCCGGGCTATCGAAGTCCCCTGGTTTTGAGTAAGCTCTCTACGTAAAACACGAGCGTCTTTACCGGTACGCTGCTCTACCCATCTAGCGGCTAGATAAGAACGCACACCCTTGTAATAGTCGGTCTGGAACTCCTTACTAATGCGGCCTGATGCTTCAATAATAGATCTACCAAAAGGTGTACCCTCCAGATGCTCTCCTTCAAGCTGCAGAATATCCGCGCTAGTATCCTGAGCGTCCTGAAACGCCAACCCAGACACACTGTTGTTTATAAAGGCATCCAAGTCCATTGGCCCTCCAGTAGAATGCATATATGGGGAGAACGATATGGAGTACCGTGGCCCCTCGTACCCTGGGTTTTGACGGTCTATATGGTACTGCCGGAATTGACGTGCTTTCTCCATTTTGTAGAAGAACTCTCCTCTATTTTTTGGAGACGCCGTATCCATCTTCATAGTCGTCATCAAGGTTTGATAGCCCCGCTCAACTTCAGTTAGCGTTTGTAAAGCCCTATATACGTTGACACTATGCAAAGCTTCTGTTTGTGCATCTACCTCATCAAGCAATTTGATTCCTGACCTATGAGCCAATACATTTTTAGCCATAGTGCGCTTTTGGGGCTTTTCTCCGTACTGCGCTAGATACTCCTCTTCAGCTATCTTGATCTTCTTATCTAAGTAGTCAGTTATATTGAAGTACTCATTATTACTTACTGCAGCAAACCGGCGCTGTTCCTCAATAGTCTCCACTACCTCTGGCTGGCGAACCATTATAGCAATGGTTTCCATGTTGTAGCCCATATTCGTCATATGAACCCAGAAGGGGTAGGTGTATTTGTCAATACCCAAACGTTCCAACAATTGATCGTTGGCGTTGTCTACCGCATGGTTCAAGAGCCTACTAAACTGGTCTTGGACTGTGCCTGCCTCAGTGCCTTTAGGGTACTCTAAGATAAAATTGGTATCTAAAATCTCACGGTCACCAAGTCGAGCTAGCTTAATATCATCTGGAGCTGACTGTTCTGCAGTATCTGCAATACGTACAATCTGCGAGACCGTTTTAACCTTGTTCTTGATTACGGTCGTCTTTTGATAATGCGCTAATGCTCCAGCCATTTCAAGCTGGCTATGCAGAGTATTGGCATTTGCAAAAACTCCAATTGCACTTTTGGCACTACTTGCTCCTATAGCTGTACGAACGTTGTGGCGTACACTCAAAGGGTCCATACGAGGGTTGACAGTCGCTAAGTGCCGTGCCAAAGCCTTACTGTAACCATTACTAATGGGTGTATGGATTTCCTTCTGTACCTCTTCATTAGCATTACGCATACTAGCATGGTACACATCAATCTGACGGTTCCGAGCAGCTGCAAGACGCCTGGAGGATGTCGGCCTCAAAACATCTTTCGCAGTGTACAGACCTTCTAAGAACGCAGAGTCAATAACCTGCTTCGAGTTATGCGTAAAGTTGTCGTACTGCAGAAGCTTTTGTGCTGCCTGAGACTCAGGGTTCTGCACAAATGACTCCAACACCAGCTCTCGCATAAGTTCAAGATTATCAAAGTCCTCAGTAACCTGAGGCCCACGAATCTTTTTTCCAAACCCGCCAATAGCTTTGTACTTATCGTAGGTAGTTTGATCAAACGTGCCCGACTTATTGCTTTGGTATGCATGCTCTACGCTACCATACTCCCTTCCCTCATAAGTAAACCGACGCTCAGCTAAGTTGGACAAGATGCGCGTATTCGTCTCGCTCTCGTTTTGTCCATAATAGATATTGATGGTTCCCTTATTCTCGATTTCTGCCTCACGAATAATAGTAATCTTACCTGTATCCGGATCAAGACGATGGCTGTACATCATGCCAAACATCTTATCAATATCAAAGTCTTGTCCGATACGACCTACTAGTTCATCTGGTACGATAAGCGTATCACCCATAGAGTCAGGCAAAAACCCAACGATTTCAAAGCTGCCACTTGATGCCTTCTTCTGATTCGGAATACGATATGCGAAAACTTGCAACAGCTCTTCTGGAACCTTGTCCATATCCAACCGCTTAGTTTCCGGGTCAATAAACTTAGAGAGATTACCCTTAAACTTCCAAGGCATAAGGATTTGATCTGGCTTACCCTGGATACCAACGCGAAGTTTTTTGCCGTCGAACTTATTGCCTACCCAGACAATACCACTTTTATCCATATCAGTGATATCATCAAAAGCCATCCCCATAGCAGGTGCAATAGGGCCTGAGAAACCAGCAATGCGACTCTCTATGACTTCTTTACGGTAGATTGATTGCAGCAGACTATTGACACGCTCTTCACTAATGCTCGCCCACAAAGGTGTTCTAAAGCGATTCTTCTTTAGGTCTAGGCGCAAGTGTGCTATTTCCGCTATCTCATAGCCCCGCTCCATTGCCTCTTGCAACAGACGTTCAGCAAGCTTAGGCTTTACACCTTCTGCATACTGAAGGCGAGGACGATCGACTGATTTATCTAATTTAAAGCCATACCTCTTAGCAAACATTTCACGTCGCAGCATACGCTCCTCTTTACGAGCAGCTATATAATGTTCGTGAACTTGCTTACCATTCATGGACACTCCGTTTACCTCGAAGCCGGTGTACTCTTCTCTGGCAATATTTGCCATGACGAGCTTTGCCACCTGAGAGCCATGAATTTTCTCCTTGCTTTTACCTACAGGTACCTCCTGCTGGATTCGCATACCGCGTCTATCTAAAACAGATTGTCCTGCCCTGATATCTTCCGGTATCTCAATCTTTCCATCTTCTGTATAGATGTTGATACCAGGTATTTTATGAGAACCGACCTTATATGCAGTTTTATGGATTGCACGGTCAATGTTATTCTCCTCCATAAGTTTACGCAGCTTATCCAACTGTGTACCCTTTGTGAATCTTGGCAATAGCGGGAACTGAGCACTCTTTACATAGTGCATTATCCCAGCACCATCACGCATGACATTTACAGGTTTCATTGGCTGGAACCAAGACAATTCATCTACATCCAGCTTTGCACCTGATTTTACTTTAGGCATAATACCGTTGTACTCGTCAAGCGACATCTTCCCTTGGGCCAACAAAATACCTAGATGCTCTTCTGCAGTTACGTACTCAGCAGCATCAGCTGCATCAATATTCTTATACTGACTCTTGATCTCAGATTCTGGTACACCAATCTTACGTAAGTAGTCAAGATGCTCTGAGTTATGCTTTTTATCTTTCAAGACCAATACGCTGATAGAGCTATTGCTTCTACCATTCGGCATTTCTTCATCGCTCATAATCGGTATCGCAGTACCAGGAGCAATAAGTCCTGCCAAACGCTTACCTAAGTTGTCGATTGTTCTACCTGAATCAACTACACCGTCTGTATACTTTAGGAAGGCTTCCGGACTACCCGTAAACGCTAGCAGAGACTGTGCGTTTATAGCCCGAGACTCTGCTACATACTTTGCAGCATACAACAAGAAAGCAGTTTTACGATCTTGATTTTTGTTTTGCTCACCGATATGAGTAATTACAAAATTTGATTCCGCTTTATCGAAGTACTTCAGCTTTCCAATAGCACCATTCCTCTTCTTATCATACGCCTCATTAGCAAGCTGATTCAAGACATACTGGAAGTCATCTTGCAGTTGAGCTGCCATTCTATTTGGAGCAGCAGAGTGAAGTGCAGCACGTTTGCCTTTAGTAATTTGACCCTCTGGCAAAAGACTATTGAGCATAGGAAACAGGATAAACTTGGCAGACATATCGCCTTGCACCCGTTGTTCCTGAATCATATCTAACTCCTTATTGACTGCAAACAAAAGCTGCTCTTTGTAGTACCGGTCTACATCTAAAAGGTCTGTTACCTGAATATCTGAAGTTGGGATATTGGTGAATTTATCTGCCTTTTTTAGAATAGCTAGGTTCATAGCAGGCACCCGCAACAAAGGCATAGTGCTTTTGTCTGCTAGGGTAGGAAGCATGTGTCGGCTCAGAGGGCGCCCCTTGTTGTCGTAATCATTGTCATTACCCATAAATGACATACGCGCTATAATCTGATCTGGCTCCTCCATATCATGGAAGGTGCGAGAGTCAGCAGCAGACTTCAGGTTCTTGATGCCATTTACATAGTCTACTCTGACTTTATGTTTAGCCTGTTGCAAATCTGGTCTACGGATAGCCTTAACTAATGGGTTTCCTTCATCGAAACTACTTAAGTCATTCTCACGTAGATTCCGCAGTTGCACAGTCAAGTGCTTGGGAGCATGGTAGTGATACCGAAGTTTGCCATCAGCATCTCTACTAACCATCTGAATAAGATTCTGCTGATGCTTGGCTGCACTACCAAAGAAGTTCTGGATTGCTTGCTGAGTTTCTTTTGTACTGTACCATTCAGTAGCTTCTATATCACTGGACTGTTCCAAATAGTCTTTAAGAGCCAGTCGTAGCTTACCATAGGAAGATGCAATTCCTATCTTATTGCTCATATCAAGCCCAATACCAAAGAAGTCTTCATTAAAGTCTGTCAAGACCTCGCTAGGAATCTGTAACCCAAAGTGCTTATAAAGCAAACGGGTTGTATCAAGAGCCTTATTAGTAGACTCATCAGCGATCCGGTCCATTTCATCAACAATAGCTTGTACCGTAGACCGATTTACTACTGTCTCTCCCCCCTTCAGCTTAAAGAACTCGCGATTAAGCATATTCTGTAGAGCAATACGCACAACGAACTTGTCCATATTGGACTCATTACTATCAAACTGATAGATAATGCCTGGTTGGTCTTCTATATCTAAATCGATATTACCCTCTTTGAAAGGCCTTAGCTTAATGCTAATGTGACTACCGTCTTCTTTATGTGCCCAAACCACAAATTGTTGACGCATCATACGCCTGTAGTCTAAGTCTTTATCTTTTGCGTTTTTGGTATCTAGTTGGTCCAAGATGTCACCCAATACCGGTACTTGGTCTGCTCGGTCCTGCATGACTTTACTGACAGCTTCCCAAGAAGGTTCGACCCCTACAAAGAAGGGTTGAATTTGTGCCTGCAGACTCTTGAAGTCAAGAAACTTCCTACCTAAAATGCCTTGTGTAGCTGGAGTGCTTTCTTTATGACGCAATCCCATAAGCATTAACCGCAACTCAAAACGCATGGTTTTAGCCGGGTCCGTACCAAAAGCAAAGTTGTCATCAAAAGTGGCTAGAGCAGAAGGTTCTCTCTGTACACGATCCTCCTCTGTTTCAGGATTCACTGTTGCACCGCCTTCTTCTCCATCAATTTTATCTCCTACCTCTCGAGCTAAATCTTGGCTGTCTTCTATTTGCTCAATAGACCTAACTAGGTTTTTAGAATTTACTTTGATTACGCCATCTGCTTGACGCAGAACTTCATGAAACGCTAGCTCAACAAACTTGTCAAAGTTTTTTGGCTCTAGCATCTTCTTTACATGCGCCGCTTTCTCTTGCGCAATCTCATTTCCTACCTGCTTCTCCTGTTTCTTTTGGTAAATTGTAAGGTTTCGTTTTAGCTCGCCTTTAATTTGTTTTGCGTCTCGTGGTTTACGTCGTCCCAAGCTACGGCTTTGAGCAAGCAGCTGCTGAGAGATTTTACCTGCTAAGACATTTACAGAGTCTTGTACACGCTTAAGCGTAAAGCCCTCGACGCTGTACAAGTCTCCTGCTCGCTTAAGCATATCTTCCTCATCCTCATCGAGTACTATTGAGAAATCAGAATCATCGGCTTCATAATTACCGATATCCTCTTCACTAACACCAGTGTTTTCCGGATTAGCATCAATGGTATCGTCTTCTTTTTTAGGAGCAGGGATACCGATCTCGGTTTTTGTTTCTAGGGTAGCATTTGCCAAACGCTTTACGTAAACCTCATTGTTTACTACCATGGGAATACGCCCTTTGACATCACTGAAGATGACGTTCTGACCGTACCACTCTTTTTTGCCAACCATCTCCACGTCGATAGACCCGTCTTCATTGACGTTCATAGACAGTGGCAGCTCTGACTTATCCATCTGAGCAAACTGGATGCCGTAAAGCACCTTAGATAGCTGCTGTGCAAACTCTTGTGCATTGCCTTTTACCCCAGGATCATATTTCAAATCCTTAAGCGGGTTACCATTGTCATCAAAGCGAGTAATAAATAGAGTAGGAATGTGTTCTCCTGTCTCCTTTACATACCTAAGCATTGGACGATTGGATTCAACCTCCTTACGCTTCAACGCAATGATTTGATTCAGTACACTTTCAACCTTGTCCTTTGGGCTAGCAGCATCCTCGATAGAGTCAAACCCAAAGTCTTTGCTCAGCTTAGCCCATGCTGCTTCGTATTGAGCCTCTGTTAGACCTAAACTGTCTGCAGTGACAAAATCTCCAGCAACCAAAGCCAACTCATACATGCGAATAATAGACGTCGCTACTTTGGCTCCTATCTCTTGACCTCTAATGTCAAAGCTTTGCGTGTTATTGTTTGCATCCTTTACGGTTACAAAGGTTCGAGTTGCATTGCCGTATGTGTTTCGAGCATTACGACTGGTAGCAGTTTCAACTGTATTGTTTAATACGTCTACAACACGTCCAGGGCCGCTTTCACTTGCAGGCAATTCCACCACAACCTTTTTGATAGCATCAAGATTGGCTTCATTATTTGTTCCGGTAAGACCCTTACCAAGTGTAATACGTAGATGCTTTCCATCTTTTGTAATAGCCCTAGTACCGGTCTGCACATCCGCTCTAACAATACTAGTTTCAAGGGGACCAAAAAGAAGCGCACTTACAATTTCAGGAGCTACGGTTTCTACTAGCGCACTATGGATAGTCTCATCTTTATAGTCATAATAGACATAGCCACCTACCTTACGAACTACAATAGTGCTACCCTCTCCAATATTGTCTACAATAGCTTGAGCTGCACCTTTTCGCTTTGGATTTGCTTTACCTATATCTGCAATATCAATACCATCTAGTACGATAGACCCCATCTCAAAGACTACTGTACCCTGTTCAGTGGATTTAGTACGCTGTTGCTTTTTTGCTTCTATCTCCTCAAGAGCTTTACGGCGCATCTCCTCCGCAGTGCCCTCTTCAAATTCCGCACCAGATTCCGGATCAACCGGACCATCCTCATCATCAATTACATTATCATCTATAGGAATGAAAGTATCGTCTCCTGACTCTGGGTCTATGGGGCCATCTTCATCATCTTCTACTATATCAGATACTGGACCATCTTCGGGATCTTCCACATCTCTTGGCGTATCCTCCGAGGTCGGCTTTGCTTTGGGCGGCTGCTGACTGGGTTCATCATTATTGACATCTTCTTCAGCCTCTTCATGGGCACGCTTGGCTTCATTCTCTTCCTCAACCTTTACAGGGTCTTCCTTAAGTTGAGCTTGAATACCTCCGGATAGACTTGCAACAAACCTATCATACCCCCCTGGCTCTAACAGGTTGTTGTACATACGGATAAGAGCAAGCCGGTCTAGAGCAACCATACGCAGGTCGTTCAGTACACTGTCTTTATCCAAGTTGTTTTTAGCAAACGACCCAATCTCTTCGCCACTTTCAATCAAAGCCTCATTCAACCTAAAGAGTGCGTCTACTCGAGACTGGGCTTTTTCTAAATCAAACCCGTACTCTCCAGACAAAGCATCTTCTAGCTCTTCTCGTTCACGCATAATGCGCTCACGTTCTTCCTCCAATGCCTTAATCTCTTCTTGGCGTTTGGTAGATTTTTCTTGATCTACATTACTGATTTGACCTGCAGCACGTTTTGTTTCAAGCTGCTTATCAATCGCCTGCAAACGCCGTTGACTTTTAATAGCTTTGTTTAACGTTTTTTCGTCAACGTTAAACGCAGTCATCACTTTGACTGCATCCAATACCTCTGCACCTGTAAGATTGCGCAAGTCTTTAGACAGCTCTTCTGCCATAGATTTTTCACGCGCATCTTTATCATTGATGTTGTAGAGCATATGTGCCAAAGCAGTATGTACCTCCGGATCTTCTCCTTGGTAAATACTCTCACTAGCCTCATACGCTTGCTTAACCATGCCCATACGCTCTTCGAAGCGCTGTACAGCCCTAGTTTTTGCATCAGATATTTCTGATTCAGTCATGTTAGACACATGTACCCCATCACTTTCCGCTAACATTTCACGGAACTCCTCGTTGGTTTGCTCTTCAACAATTCCCTTAAACTCTGCAATTGCATCGTCATAACGACCCGTAGTAAGCTTAGAGCTTGCAAAGCTGAAGATGCTATCCCCCTCAATGTCTTTTAAGACTTTTAGATTGCCCTCTGTTGCAGCTTCTTTATGCTGCTTTTCCAAACCCTGCATACGTACAGCATGGTCTAACTCTGCTCGCATAACCGCTCCTACATCGCCGTTTTCTTTGTGCAATTGAAGGATGCGATCAACTTGCTTATCTCGAGCTAGCTGCTGCCTACGAATCTCACTGGCACCACCGATAAAACGTGGCTTGATTTTCTTGCCGTCCGCATCAACGCCTTCACTGTATACGTTACCAATCAAGACGTTAGGCAAACCCATGTAGCCAATGACTACACCAAGAGCTACTTCTTTCAGACCTTCTGCGGTACCGTATGCCCCTTGCAAACCTTCTACAAAGCTGTCGGTATACTTGACCACTTTGTCTCTGTTATCCGGATCATACTTTTGCGCAATAAAGTCTTTGGTAGACCGGCTGATTGTACCCTGACCGCCTTCCTCTACAAAACCTTCATATAGGGCAGAACGACCTCGAGCTGTAGCACGACCCATTCGACCACCAAGAGGATTAAGAATGTCTCCGCTGTAGGCTACTCTACGTGCTCGTTGCACATCTAGAATATCTGGCAGGTCGTCCCACTTTTTACCGTATGCCTTAGCTATCCGCTGCTGTTGTTTTGGATTTACGATAGAAGACTTATTTATAAAGCGCTCTACGTTCATGCCTCGACGCATACCTAGCCCAAATAGTTTTGGAAACATGAGCATATTACCTACCCCTACAAGAGCCAGGTTAGCTCCGAATACGGCGTCTCCATATTTGCTGTTTTCTTCCCTAAACTTTGCTTTGTCTTCTTCTGTCATAGGCACACCAAATTGACGCTCAAACTCTCGAGAGCGCTCTTCAGTAGCTTCATTAAGCATATGCCTCGCCTCTAGTCCTGCTTCCATACCAGCACCAGTAAGAAGCTGTCGAGAGACCCTAGCAAGGCTAGAAAGTTTTGTTGCCCTATCAATAGCCGCTCCCGCTTGACCTAATGAAGCAGCAGCAGTTGCACGTGTAGCATCGTCACCAAGTTTTGTCGCGCCTTTGAGTGCATCATCTACTGCTGTTTTACCGATGAACCGGCGACCTCCACTCGCTAATTGCTTCATTACACGCGCACCCCTAGCAACAAGACCAGCCGTTGCAGCTGCTTGCACTGGGGCAGCAGCACCACCAGTTAATGCTGTAGCCGCACTTAGCCCTACCTCTGTAAGTACCGCACCAGCCACAAACGATAAAGCCCCTGCAAACTCGTCTACTAAACCCACGCCCTTTTTAAGTAGGCCCTGGTTACCACCCCGTGTTACCTCAAACTGCTCATTAAACCCTTCCTGAGCGCGGTCTAATGCGTTTGATAACGTGTTATCATAGATTTTAGTAAGGTCTCCATTAGCAAGAGCAGCTCCTGCTCCATATGCCATACCTACAGTTCCTTGTGCAACATTGATACCGGTATCCGCAACAAATCCCAAAACAGTATTACTCAACTTACCTGCAATACCTTGTGCTTCTTGTGACCGGTTGTATGTATCAGAATAGCCAGTGAAGGTACTTCCTTGGTTTAGCTTTTTAGTTGTACGAACACCAAGAAAACGCCGATCACTAAATTGATCGAAGTCATAGTCCATACGTGCATCCTGTCCGTTGTAGAGGCTGACGTTACCGTCACCATCCCGGAAAAGCATGCCCTTTAAGGTTTCACTTGTTACCTCCTTACCTGATTGAACTGGAGGATCTGGCTCCTTTTCTTCGACAACTGAGGGTTGTCCAGTGAGAGCTTCACGCAAATCTGCGTCGGATACTCCTGACAAAGAGCCTGGAGTAATAGGTGTAGTTTCTTCAGCCATTATCGTCCGCCGATTTCGCGTTCCAAAATGAAGCTGCCGACTGCGGTTTCAACAGCTCCTTTATTGTCTTTACTCACCGCAAGAGGTTCGCCATTATATACGATAAGTTCACCAGTAGCAATGTCTTTAAACCGGAACAGATCTCCCTCTTTTACAACTTTGAGTCCTGCTCTTGGCAGGTCTACACTAGTAGCGTCACCATACAAAACATCTCCAAGCTCTGAAGCGTATACGTGACTCAGTAGAGGCAGCACTCCCTGACGTGTATGATACCCTGTATTTGGACTATTGATTTGCAAGAGGGTTGGTCCCATATTGTCTTGGAGCTTCAACAAGTCCTCTTCATTCATAGGCCGCATAATCACTTC
>MDTG01063393.1_pt1 | contig 18520 bp, 17 predicted proteins | sample 811421 | NCBI WGS metagenome assembly MDTG01 (sample SAMN05326645, study PRJNA326480) | marine metagenome | isolation source: seawater | place: Pacific Ocean: South East | collected 2011
GCGCCCGCCGACCGAAGGGACCTCGATGGTCTCGTCCTCGTCGATGAGCTCGGTCGAGGCGCAGCCGTACTTGATCTTGATGCGCTCGGCCTCGGCCATCGGCGTGCGGAGGCCCGTCGCGATGTCGTTCGTGAGGTTGATCCCGCCGATGGGGATGACCGAGGTGTGAACGACGGCGCCGTCCACGTAGATGATGATGTCGGTCGTGCCGCCGCCGATGTCGACCAGCGCGACGCCGATCTCCTTCTCGTCCTCGCTCAGCACCGCGTCGGCGCTCGCGAGGGGCTGCAGGACCACGTCCGATACGTAGAGATCGCAACGCTCGGCGCACTTCTTCAGGTTGGCGACCGCCGTGGAGGCCGCGGTGACCATGTGGACCCGCGCCTCGAGGCGCACGCCGCTCATGCCGACGGGCTCCTTGATGCCGTCCTGGTCGTCGACGATGTACTCCTGCGGGAGCACGTGGAGCACCTGCCGGTCGCCGGGCAGCGGGATGGCCTTGGCCTGCTCGAGGACGCGCTCGACGTCCTCGCGAGTCACCTCGCGGGTCTGGATGGCCGCGACGCCCTCCTGGTTCATGCCGCGGACGTGGCTCCCGGCGATGCCGGCGTAGACCGCGTTGATCTCGACGCCCGCCATCGTCTCGGCCTGGTCGACCGCCGCGCGGATCGCCTGGACCGTCGACTCGATGTTCACGACGACGCCCTTCTTCAGGCCCTTCGCCGGCACCGATCCGATCCCGATGATGTCGAGCCCTTCCTCGGTCTGTTCCGCCACGATGGCGCACACCTTGGTGGTGCCGAGGTCGAGTCCAGCGATGATGTCGTTTTCGGCCATCCGATTCGCTCCAGGGAGGCTGCGTCCGACTTCGACCTCTACACATCCGGGTCGGGGGGGACAAAAAAAGTGCAAGACGCGATCGACTCGGCGATGGCGGGGCGAACGCGCGACGCCGCCCGACGAGGGGCCACGCCCCGTTCGGGGATTGCGGAACGGGACGAATTCGCCGGAGGATGCGTCATGCCCACCTCGTCCGAGCTGCTGCTGGAGCTGAAGGAGCTCCTCGGGGAGACGCTCGGCGAGAAGTACGAGCTGCGCGAATTGCTCGGCGCGGGCGGGATGGGGGCCGTGTACGCGGCGCGGAACCAGTGGACGAAGAAGGACGTCGCCCTGAAGGTCCTCATCGACCGGGGCGACGCGGACCGCGAGTCCGTGAAGCGGTTCAAGCGCGAGGCCCGGGCCGCCTCGCGCCTCGACCACCCGCACATCGTGCAGATCTTCGACCTCGGCCACGAGGAGGGGATGGGCTACTTCATCGTGCAGGAGCTCCTGCGCGGGGAGACCCTCTCGGACATGCTCGAGGAGGGTGCGCTCGGTCTGCGGGAGGCGCTGGAGGTCCTCGTGCCCATCGCGTCCGCGCTCCGGGAAGCGCACGAGGCGGGCGTGGTCCACCGGGACCTGAAGCCCGCGAACATCTTCGTCGTGGAGACGTCCGAGGGGCGCACACCGAAGCTCATCGACTTCGGCATCAGCAAGATCGTGGCGAAGCACACGACGACCTCGGTCTCGGATCTGACGAAGGGCGCGACCATCGGCACGCTCGACTACATCTCGCCCGAGCAGGCCATCGGGGACGAGGACGTCGGGCCGAAGACCGATGTGTGGGGCTTCGGCGCGGTGCTCTTCCGGACCCTCGCGGGGCGGCCGATGTTCGAGGCTCCCGGCCTCGGGGTGATCGGGAAGATCCTGAAGGAGGACGCGCCGCCGCTCCGCTCGGTGGCGCCCGAGGTGCCGGAGGACATCTCGGCGGCGGTCGCGAAGATGGTGCAGCGCGACGCCGCGGCGAGGCTTCCGAGCATGGGGGCGGCGCTGCGGGAGCTCCTCGGCGCCGAGAGCGTGCTGAAGGAGCCCTGGGGCCGCGAGCTCGCGCGGCGCTTCGCGGAAGACGTCGAGGGGGAGCTCCCCGAGATCCTCGAGGAGGAGCCGGAGCACGGCGGCGTGCCCCGCTGGGTCCCCTGGGTGATCGCCGCGGCCTGCGCCGGCCTCGCCGCCTGGGCCCTGCTCGGAACCTGAGCCGGAGCACCGGCTTCGGTTGCTCGCTCGGGCTCGGGCGCCCCTCGGGCTCGGGCTTTGGCTCGGCCGCTCGCTCCCGCCCTCGCTGGGGCTACCGCTTCCGCTCGGGCGTCCGCTTCCGCCGAAGCTCCTCGCTCCGCCCCGGCCGAGCCCCCGAATTCTGGCGCCTTCCGCCATTTGACACTCGGTGCCAGGCGCATCAGAGTGCCCCCATGGACTACAGCACCCGGTCGACGAGCGCGCGCGTGCGCGAGTGGCAGTACCTCACGGGCCGCGACTTCGCCGAGATGGACCGGGCGCGCACGGTCGCCCTCGTGAGCTGCTCTCCGCTCGAGGTCCACGGCCCGCACCTCCCGGTGATCACCGACAACTGGGAGGCCGAGGGCCTGGCGCTCCGGGCCATCGAGAAGCTCAGCGCGCGCTTCGACGACCTCGAGTTCGTGCACCTGCCGCCGATCTACGTCGCGGCGGACGTCGTCCCCCAGCCGGGCTCCGTGATGTTCCGGCCGACGACCATCCTGCGCGTGCTCGAGGATCTCGGCCGCAGCCTCGCCAAGCAGGGCTTTCGGCACATCTGGGTGAGCAGCTTCCACGGCGGCCCGCGCCACTTCGTGCCCATCGAGCTCGCGGCGCATCGGACGAATGAGCGCTACGGCACCAAGATGGTCAGCGTCTTCTCGCTGATGATCGCCCGGCTGACGAACGGCGGCTCGGATCTGAAGAACGTGCTCGGGCAGCTCGAGGGGCTGACGCCGGAGGCGCTCGAGGGGGACACGCACGGCGGCGCGGTGGAGACGTCGATGATGCTGCACCTGCTGCAGAAGGCGGTCGACGCCGGCTACCGGGCCCTGCCGCGGAAGACCGTCGACGCCTGGGTCGAGGCCCAGGGCGAGCCGCCGCTCTCCATGAGCTCGCTGAAGGAGCTGATGCGCGGCTTCAAGCACAAGCTGAAGTTCTTCGAGCGGGAGAGCTACACCGGCCAGCCGGGCATCGCGACGCCCGAGCTCGGCGAGCAGATGCTCGAGCGCCTGGCGGACGAGGCGTCGGCGGCGCTCGCGGATCTCTGGACCGGCGACCTCGACCCGGCCGACTGCCACTCACCGCTCTGGAAGTACCGCTGGCTCTTCACCACGCCGGCCGTGGGCCAGCTCTTCGAGCGCGCCATCGGCTACCGCTCCCAGGTCTTCTGAGCGAGCAGTCACCGCGAGGGAGCGCGGATAGCGAGCTTGCGAGCGGAAGACGCCCCGCGGCCCAGCTCGGAGGCTCGAAGAAGACCTCTCAGAAGCTCTGGTGCAGCGCGACGGCGACGAGGGCGAGCACCTTCTTCACCTCGTCCTCGTCGACGTTCGAGGCGACGTAGTCCGCGAGCGCCGGCTCGAGCTCGCGGAAGCGCGCGGCCGTGTCGCCCTGGCTCGCCTGATCGAGCTCCTCGAAGCCGAGCACGGGCAGCTCCTCGCGCGCGTGATACCGGCGGAAGCACTCGCTCAGCAGCTCCCCGTGGAAGGCCGTGTGGATCACGCCCTCCCCGCCGAGCTTCTCCGACTTCGCCGAGAGGTACTGGCTCACCACCGGCTGCGCCTGGACGAACTGCCCGACGGCGAGCTGCGCGTACTGCGGGTTCTCCATGCGGCTGGACACGTCCTTGACGACGACGGCGACGAGCTCCTCGGGGATGGCGGCCATGGCCGAGCACGATACCAGCCCCACCCTCGCGGCGGCCTCGCTTTCCCGCCCAGGGACCTCGACCCGGCCCGCCGTGGCCCCCCTCACGCCGCGGCCGACCGCCGGCTTGGCCACCGCCCCGCGAGGTGGCAATGTGCGCCGTCATGACGAGCACGAAGGAACAGATCGAGGTCTCGTACGACGTCTCCAACGAGTTCTTCGAGCTCTGGCTCGACGAGAACATGCACTACACCTCGGCCAGCTTCCTGACCGGGGACGAGACGCTCGAGCAGGCTCAGATTCAGAAGTGCAAGATCCTCGCGGACTACGCGGAGATCGAGACCGACAGCCTCGCGCTCGACATCGGCTGCGGCTGGGGCGCCATGCTCGAGTACCTGGTGCGCGAGCGGGGCGTGAAGCGCGCCCACGGCATCACGCTCTCGACGGCCCAGTGCGACTGGATCCACGAGCAGAAGAAGCTCCCGGGCGTGAAGGCCATCGTCTGCGACTACGCCGAGTACGAGCCGGAGGAGAAGTACGACGCGCTCGTCTCCATCGAGATGATCGACCACCTCTGCTCGCCCGAGCAGTCCCGCAAGGGCCTCGCCGTCGAGCTCTACCGGAAGTACTTCACGAAGGTCGCCGACTGGGTGAAGCCCGGCGCCTGCTTCGGCTTCCAGGCCATCCTCCGCAATCGGGTCCCGCGCTCGCGCAAGGATCTCGAGGACCTCGCCTTCACGGCCGACGTGATCTTCCCCGGCGGCCTGAACCCGCGCCTCGAGGAGCTCGTCGCCGCCGTGAACCCGCGCTGGGAGATCCTCGAGCTCCGCACGCAGCGCGAGAGCTACGGCAAGACCACCGCCGAGTGGCTCCGCCGCATGCGCTCCCACGAGGCGCACATCCGCGAGAAGTGGGGCGACCAGCTCTTCGACGAGTACGAGCGCTACCTGGACACGACCGTGCGCGCCTTCGACGCCCACTGGTCGAGCGACGTCCAGATGAAGCTCCGCCGCATCGACTGAGCCCGCTCCATGGGCGAGCTCGAGCTCCTGCCGGTCACGCCGACCACCCTGCTGCGCAGCGCGGGGTGGTTTTTGGCGTTCTTCTGGGCCCTCTTCCTCGGCTCGATCGTCCTCCCGGGCTTCCGCCACCGCGGCTTCCCGCAGCCGGACGGCGCCCGGAAGGACTACAAGCTGAGCGGCTTCGTGCTCTTTGGGAGCACGCACGTGGTGATCGGGCTCGGCGTCGCCTTCCTCGGCTGGCGCCTGACCCCGCTGCTGACCCACTTCTGGTCGCTCTTCATCGTCGTCAACGCCTGGGCCTTCCTCTTCCTCGCCTACCTCTTCGTGCGGGGGCGGCGCCGCGAGAAGGCCATCGAGCGCGACTCGAAGCTCCCGGCCTTCCTCCACGACCTCTGGTTCGGCATCGAGCTCAACCCCACGCTCTTCGGCGTCGATCTGAAGATGTTCTTCTATCACCCGAGCCTCATCGGCCTCGCGGTGATGAACGCCTCCTTCGCCTTCGCGCAGTGGGAGCTCTACGGCGCCCTCACGCCGGAGATGGTGCTCTACCAGGCCTTCGCCTGGTCCTACCTCTTCACCCACTACCTCAAAGAGCACTTCATGCTCTCGACGTGGGACATCCTCGCCGAGCGCTTCGGCTTCATGCTCGTCTGGGGCGACCTCGTCTACGTGCCTTTCCTCTACAGCATGGTGGGCTGGTGGGTGCTCCCGCGCGGCTGGGAAGAGACCCACGGCGAGTGGGTGCACGACGCCTGGCCCACCCTCGCGTACGTCGCCCTCGCCGCCTTCCACCTCCTCTCGCACTGGATCTTCCGCAGCTCGAACTGGCAGAAGGACCGTTTCAAGCGCGACCCGAACGTGACGATCTGGGGCAAGAAGGCCGAGACGCTCGACGGCAAGCTCCTGGTGAGCGGCTGGTGGGGCGTCGGCCGGAAGATCAACTACACCGGAGAGATCGGCGTCTACATCAGCTTCGCCCTCTGCGCCGGCTTCTCTTCTCCCTGGCCCTACGTGCTCCCGCTGACGCTGATCATCCTGCTGACCCAGCGCGCCGGCCGCGACGACAAGCGCTGCCGGGAGAAGTACGGCGAGCTCTGGGAGCGCTACTGCGAGCGCGCCCGCTTCCGCATCTTCCCCTTCGTGTACTGAGGTGGAGCTCACCTTTCGCGTCCTCGCGCTCGTCGCGCCGCTCCTGGTGGGCGCCCTCTGCGGCGGGCTCCGCCTCTTCCCGAAGCCCGACCTGGCCGTCGCGCAGCTGAACCGTTTCGCGCTCTACGTCGCCTTCCCGGCCCTCGTCTACGGCGGCCTCGCCGACGCCCGCTTCGCGCTCCCGAGCGCCTGGCTCTTCTGGGCGCTCGTGCCGGCGACGCTCCTGCTCGCCCTCGCCCTGCTCCGCACCTTCGGCCGCCCCCACGCGGGCTCGCTCGCGCTGGTGGTCGCCTTCGGCAACGTCGCCTACATCGGGCTGCCCGTCGTGCAGCAGCTCCTCGGGGACGCGGCCACGGGCGTCGGCGCCCTCGCCGTCGCCATCCACGTCACCCTGGCGATGGTCTTCGGCCCGGCCCTGCTGCTCCGCTGGAGCGGGGGCGACGGGAGCGCGCCGCCGAGCGCCGTGCTCCGCCAACCGCTCCTCTGGGCGCCCCTCGCGGGCCTCCTCGCGCGACAGCTCCCGGGGGACGCGCGTCGCCTCCTCGGCGCCGTCGCCGACCCGCTCGGCGACGCGGCGGCGCCGGTCGCGCTCTTCCTCCTCGGCCTCTATCTCCACACCCACCGCGCGGTGCTTCGCCGGATCGACCGCGCGGCGCTCGGACACGTCGCGGCCAAGCTCCTGCTCCTCCCCGCGCTCACCTTCGCTGGCGTCGCCGGGGGCCTCCACGCCGGGCTCCTCCCGCTCCGCGAAGCGCAGGTGCTGCTCCTCCTGGCGGCCATGCCCACGGCCATCACCACCTTCGCCATCGCCGAGCGCTTCGGCGTGGGCGTGAACCGGGTCACGCAGGCCATCGTCGCCTCGACCCTCGCGAGCGCGCTCAGCCTCCCGGCGACGGCCTGGCTGGCGCTGCGGGTGCTGCCGGGCTGGGCGTGACCCCTCCACGGAAGACCAGCTCGTCGCGCCAGTACTCGCCGCCGTAGGGCCAGAACTCCTCGAGGGCCGCGTCGCTCGCCTCGCGCTCCGCGTCCCGGAGCGCCCGCACCAGCTTGCCCCAGGCGGCCGGGAGGCGGCCCACGCAGCGGACGACGCGTCCCCGTCGCCCATCGAAGACCTCGACGCGCCATGCCTCGCCGCTCGCGCCGCCCTCGCGGCAGTGGCCCCAGCGGCGCCACTCGAAGCGCTCGGCGACCGCCCAGACGGCCTCCACCTGCTCCACGGCGAGCGGCACCTGATCGGCGCTGCCCTCGTGGAGCGGCTCCCCGTCGACGACGGCGGGCTCGTCCGTGATGTGCAGCTCGCGGGCGCCGCAGTCGAGCTCGGCGCTCCACACGGATCGATCGGACCGCTCCACTCGCACCCGGAGGTAGGCGCCGACGGCGCAGGGCTCGGGCTCGCTCACGGCCACGCGCTCCGGCTCCGGCGCACGGATGGGGCCAGGGATGCGCGCGGGCGGAGGCGCCGGGCCCGACGCGCAGGCCGCGACGCACAGGAGGAGAGTCGAGCGCATCATGGCCGAGCATACGACCCGAGCCAGACCGCCTTCCCGTTCACCGCTCGGAGCCGTCGAGCGGTCTCGCGCTCACTCGGCCGCGTCGGCGTCGCGGCGGGCCCGGCGCTCGGCCGCGGCGGCCTTCACCAGCTCGTGGCGCGTCACGCCGAGGCGCTTGAGCAGCGGGAAGTAGACCTTCTTCAGGAAGAGGTCCCGATCCACCGCGCCCTCTTCGCGCATCACGGAGATGCGGTCCTCGTAGTCCGGAACGATGCCGACGCCGGGCATGCGGAAGTGCTTTGCGACGTGGGCGAGGTCGGCGACCGTCCCCTCGCGATCCTCGCTCAGGTAGACGCGCGTGACGTCCTCGTAGAAGCGCGCGTGCGCGATCTCGTCCCGCGCGATGGTCCGGTAGATCGTCGCGAGCGCCTTGTCCTCGTAGCGCAGCGCGGCCTTCTCCTGGCGGACGTAGATGACGAAGGTCGCCATCTCCTGGAACATCCCGTAGATGGACATGCGCCGGGCGCTCTCGAAGGGCCGCTCCCAGTGCTCCTCCATGAGCTTCGCCTGGAAGTCGAACATCTGCTCTTCGGTGCGCTTGCCCGAGCGCACGAGGTACTCGGTGAGCACGATCGAGTGCTTCAGCTCCTCGTAGCCCCAGTTCGCCGTGAACCAGCGCTGCGCCACGGAGCTCGCCCGCACGGCCTCAAGCCCGCCCTTGATGTAGTCGGGCAGGTAGCTCTCGACGCCGAGGAAGGTCTCCGCGCAGATCGCCGCCGACTCGGGCGTGTCCGGGTTGATCTCGTCCCAGGGGATGTCCCGAAGCGGGTTCCAGCGGCGCTTCTGCTCGGCCTCGTCGAAGAAGGTCTTGAACTTCTCGTAGAGGACGACGTGGAACTGATCGGTCATCTCGACTCCCTTCGGGGCCCTGAGTCGCGCTGGATGGCGCTGGATGGCGCTGGGCGCCGCAGAGCGTCGGCCACGGCGCGCAGACCGCGTTGAGCGCGCTCAGGCGGTGGCGATGCGCTTCTCGACGACGTCGAGGAGCTGCGCGACCGTCTCGATGCCGACGAGCTGGTCGTCGGGGATCTGGATCGAGAGCTCACGCTCCATCTCGCCGACGACCTCGAGCATCGCGAGCGAGTCGACGCCCATGTCGGCGATGACGCTCTCCTCCGTGAGGTCGGCGAAGTCCTTCTCGGCGACCTCGGTCGCCATGCGCTTGAACAGCTCGATCAGCTTGCCACGGTCCATCGTTGCCTCTCGGGGGCGGACGCCCTCTCCTCGATTGGCCGGAGTGTTAGCCGATCGACCGCGTCGTGACAACGCGGCGACGGCGGCGCCTCGTGCGCAAGCACAGCACGAGGCACCCGCGGACGCCAGAAACCGGATCCCTCGCAAAAACCGGCCATTCGGCCGATTCGCGCCCGGGCCGGCGGTCGAGCGACGAAGACCCTTCGCCCCGCGCGGGGCCACCCACTATGCTGCTCGATCGTGCGCGCTGCCGTTCCCGCCGCCACCCTCGCCTGCGCCCTCGCGCTCGCCCTCCCCGCCGCCCGGGCCCAACCCGACGCCGCCGGGGAGCCCGCGCCGAGCGAGACGGCGGACGCCGGCGCCGCCGACGCGCCCGGCCCGCCGGACGGCCACGGCCCATCCACCCCCGAGCGCACGCGCTCCCGCTCCGTCGGCCGCACGAACCACGGCTGGATCCTCCGCTCGGCCCAGCTCGAGTCGGACGACCACGTCCGCGTGCGCCACCCGGGCCACGCCCACGGCGTCCAGGAGCTCGTCGATCTGCTCGCCTGGGCCGCCGGCGAGGTCGCGCGCGCCCACCCCGGGAGCGTGATGCACGTCGGCGACCTCTCGAAGCGGCGCGGCGGGCGGCTGAGGCCCCACCGCTCGCATCGGGCCGGCCGCGACGCCGACATCGGCTTCTACCTGAAGGGCAACGACGGCGAGCCGCTCATGCCGCGGCGCTTCATCGAGATGAACCACGCCGGCAAGGGCACGGATCGGAGCGGCACCGTCTACCACTTCGACGACGCGCGGAACTGGGCCTTCGTCGCGGCGCTGGTCGGGCAGGACGTCGTGCCCGTGCAGTACGTGATGTGCGTCCAGCCGCTGAAGGAGCGCCTGATGGCCGAGGGGCGACGCCAGGGGGCGCCCGAGTGGCTCCTCGCGCGGGTCGAACAGGTCGTGGGCCCTCGGCACACCGGCCGCGGACGTCGGCGCCGCTACGGCACGCACGACTCGCACTTCCACATCCGCATCTACTGCCCGCGCGACGACCGCCCCCGCTGCCGGGACTCGGCGCCCTTCTGGGACTGGGTCGACCGCTCCACGCTCGAGCCCGAGCGCCGCCGCCGCACGCGCCGCCGCCGGGTCAGGCGTCGCCGCGGGCGTGGATCCGCTCGCCGCGGATCCGATGCGCGGCGTCGAGGATCCGCCGCACGGCGAAGAAGCCGACGCCGAGGCAGCCGAGGCTCGTCGATGCGGCGATGAGGAAGAGGATCAGCAGCTGGTACTTCACGGCCTCGACGGGCGACGCGCCGGCGAGGATCTGACCGGTCATCATCCCGGGCAGCGACACGATGCCCGCGACCATCATGGCGTTGACGATGGGCACGATGCCGCGCCGGACGGCGCGCCGGAGCGGGTCGCGGGCGGCCTCCCAGCGGGTGGCGCCCAGCGCCAGGTCGAGCTCGATGCGCGCGCGATCGTCGGCGAAAGCGCCGAGGAGGCTGTCGAGGCAGAGCGAGAGGCCCGTCAGGCCGTTGCCGAGGAGCATGCCGAGGAGCGGGAGCGCGTAGCGGGGCGCGTACCAGGGCTCGGCGCCGACCAGCACCGCGCCGCCGAAGACGGCCATCACGCCCGCCGTGCAGACGAGGGTCGCGAAGGCGCCGAGGAAGCCCCCGTCCACGGTCCACTGGCTGCGCTTCAGGGCCGCACGGGTCGCGGCGAGGGTCATCACGCCGAGGGCGGCGAAGGTGAGCGCGAGGTGGGTCTGGGCGAAGATCCACTCGAGGGCCCAGCCCACGAGGAGGAGCTGCACGGTGGCGCGCGCCATGCCGAGCAGGAGCTGCCCCTCGAGCTTCAGCCGGAGCGCGAGGCTGATGACGCCGGCCACCAGCACGAGCGCCGCGGCGCCGCCGACCTGCCAAGGGCCGAGGGCGATGGCCTCGCTCGCGCCCGCCGCGCCGTTCACGTCGCCTCCGCGGCGAAGGGGCCGAGCTCGAGCGTGCGCGCCCAGGCGGGGGCGTCGTGGTGGAGCACGAGGAGGAGCGCCGTGTCCTCGAGGCGCGCCGCGAGGAACGCGAGGAGCTCCTCGCGCGTCTCCGGGTCGAGGCTCGCGGTGGGCTCGTCGAGGAGCGCCAGGCCCGGGCGGTGGAGGAGCCCGCGGACGAGCTGCACCCGCTGCTGCTCGCCGCCGGAGAGGGAGCGGGCCTCGCGCGCGAGCACGCCGTCCCGGAGGCCGAGCTCGGCGAGCCAACGTTCGGCGCGCTCTTCCGGAAAGGGCTCCTCGGCGACGCCGAAGGCGAAGGAGCGGGCGAGGTTCTCGCGCACGGTCCCCGGGTGCATGACGGGCGCCTGCGGCACGTAGGTCACGCGGCGCCGCCAGCGCGGCGTACCCACGACCTCGGCCGTCTCCCCGTCGAAGCGCACGGCCTCGCCCGGGTCCGCGTGGAGCGCCGCCAGCGTGCGAAGGAGGGTCGTCTTGCCGAGCCCGCTCCGACCCCGGAGCGCCACCGCGTCCCCGGCCTCGAGCGTGAAGGCGACGCCCGCGAGGAGCCGCTCGGGCGGCTGCCCGACGCTCACCGCCAGCCCGTCGACCACGAAGCGCACGCTGTGAGTCCTACGACGCTCCCTCCTTGCTGGCGAACCGGCGAGCGTGAAACGTTCCCGCCGTGGCACGCCCTCCGACGACCTACTGGGAATACATCCGCGTCGAGGACCTCCTGAAGCTCCAGAGCGGCCTCGCCGAGACCGAAGAGGGGCTGAGCAACGACGAGGTCCTCTTCATCACGATCCACCAGATCGACGAGCTCTGGTTCAAGCTCCTGCTCCGCGAGCTGATCTCGATCCGGGATCTCTTCGCCCAGTCGCCGGTGCCCGAGCAGTCGCTCTCGGAGGGCGTCCGCGGCATGCGCCGCATGGTCGGCCTCTTCCACCAGGTGGCGCAGCACTTCGCGCTCATGGAGACCATGACGACGCGCGACTACCTCGCCTTCCGCGACAAGCTCAGCCCGGCGAGCGGCTTCCAGTCGGCCCAGCTCCGGGAGATCGAGATCCTCATGGGGCTCGAGTCGAAGCTGCGCGTGCCCCTCGGCGGCGAGTCCACCTACATGGACGCGCTCAAGAACCACGACGGCTCGGACTCGCCGGCCTCGCGCCGGGTCTCGCGGCGCCTCGAGGATCGGCCGACGCTCGCCGAGGCCGTCGACGCCTGGCTCTGGCGGACGCCCATCCAGGGCTCGACCCCGCAGGACGAGGGCGACGCGGAGGTGGTGCGGGGCTTCCTCGACGCCTACCTCGCGCAGCACGCCGCGGAGACGCAGCGCTCGCGGCGCTTCGCCGAGCACGAGGGGCTCGACGACGAGGACCGGGCCCGCCTCGACCGGCGCTACGAGGACGAGCGCCGGCGCGCGCGCGAGTTCCTCCTCGCCGAGGACGTGGAGGACGCCGAGGAGCGCGCACGCCGGAGCCGCATCCGGGCCGCGCTCGTCTTCATCGAGAGCTACCGGGAGCTGCCCCTGCTCGCGTGGCCGCGCGAGGTCGTCGACGCGATCGTGGCGATGGAGCAGGCCTCGCTGATCTTCCGGCAGCGGCACGCGCGCATGGTCGAGCGGGTGATCGGCCGCCGCCCCGGCACGGGCGGCTCGAGCGGCGTCGACTACCTCGACAAGACGGCGCTGACCTACCGCGTCTTCGAGGACGTCTGGGCCGTGCGCCGCCTCCAGCTCCGCCGGGACGCGCTCCCGCCACTCGAGCAGGCGCGCTTCTACGGGCTGGTCGCCGACGAGGGCTGACCCCGGCGCCGGGTCGACCCCCGCGCGCCCGTTCGGGTGCGGGGAGCCCGAGCCCGGCGGCGACGTAGAGCCGAGCATGACCCCCTCCTCCAGCATCGCCGCCGATCCGAAACGGAACCGCTTCTTCGCCATCTACCTGAGCAGCCTGGCCGTCCTCGGCCTCGGCCTCATCTGGGCTGGCGCCACCCTGGGCTGGGGCGGCTGGGCCTACGGGCTCGGCGGCTTCCTGCTCGTCGCGGGGGCGGGCGGCGGCATCAGCATGCTGGTCACGGGCGGCGCCGGGAAGGTGAGCTGCCCGCGCTGCGGCCACGCGAGCGAGGTGCTGCACATCTCGCAGGAGCGGGTGCTCGAGTGCGCCGGCTGCGGCGAGTGGCTCGAGGGCGCGCGGGAGATGAGCGTCGTCCCGCCGGACCGAGTCGCGGAGAAGCCCTGCTTCACCTGCCCGCTCCCCGAGGGCCAGCTCCGCTGGGTGCGCCAGGAGGGCGCCCTCCTCTGTCCGACCTGTGGAGCGCGCGCCGAACGGATGAAGACCATCGAGGGCGCGAGCGCCGTCGGTACGGCCGCCTCGCTGGTCTCGCCCGTGAGCGTACAGCGCGTGACCGAGGTGGACGTGCCGGTGTGCCCCGAGCACGAAGACGGGATCTGGCTCCTCGTGCTCCCCGACGGCAAGAAGCTCGCCTTCCGCTCCATCTACTACATGCGCCTCTTCCGCCAGCTCAACGGCGTTTGAGCGGCGGAAGACACGCCGTCGCGTACGGACGAGCGCCAACTCGACGCGGACCGGCGTCATCGCGTCGTCGGCGGTGCTAATCTACCGTCATGTCCCACGACCCGACCGACGTGCACCGCTCGGCGTCCCACCTCGCCCGGAACATCCGCGCGCTGCGCGAGGCGCGGGGTCTGAGCCAGGCGCAGCTCGCGAAGCTCTCGGGCATCCCGCGGCCCACCTGGGCGAACCTCGAGAGCGGCGCGGCGAACCCGACGCTCGCCGTGCTCCTCAAGGTCTCGGCGACGCTCCAGGTCTCCCTCGAGGAGCTCGTCGGGCCGCCCCGCACGGCCGCGCGCCTCTACGGGAAGGGCGAGCTGAGGACGCGGCGCCGCGGGCGGGTCGAGATCCGCGACCTGCTCCCGGACCCGATGCAGGGGCTCCAGATGGAGCGCATGGAGCTCCCGCCGGGCGGCGCCATGACGGGCATCCCGCACACGGCGGGCACGCGCGAGTACCTCTGCTGCGAGCGTGGCACGATCCGCCTGACGGCGAGCGGCGAGTCCTGGGATCTCTCGGTCGGCGACGTGCTGGTCTTTCGCGGCGACCAGAAGCACGCCTACCGGAACCCGGGTCGGGGCGTGGCCGTGGCCTACACGGTCGTCGCGCTCGCGCCGCCGCCGAGCACCCAGCGCTGAGCGCTCGAGGCGGCCGGCCCCGGACGCGTCGAGGCCCGGCCGAGACGACCGGGCCTCGAGACGGCGTCGAGCGCGCTACTTCTTGAAGCCGCCGCCCTTGCCGCCGTAGCCGCCCTTGTCGTAGCCGCCGGCGCCCTTGTCGTAGCCGCCGCCCATCTTCCCACCGGGCGCGCCGCCCATCTTCCCACCGGGCGCGCCGCCCTTGTCGTAGCCGCCGCCCATCTTCTGCGCGGGCGGCGCGGCCTTGCCGCCGTGGTAGCCGGCCTTCCCGTAGCCGGGCGTCTTGCCCATCTTGTCCGCCGGCACGCCGCCGGGCGGGCCACCCTTCTCGGCCATGCCGGCCGCGCCCGGGTACTGCTTGCCCGCGACCGCGCCACCGGGCGGGCCCTGCTTCTCCGCCATGCCGCCGGCGCCCCCGGCCTGCACCACGCCGTGCTGCCGGAGCACGTCGAGCGTGACGTCCGCGGCGTAGCTCGCCGCCGTGTGATTGACCCCTTGCATGCGGCTCATGTAGGCCTGGATGAGCGCCTCGCGTAGCTGGTGATACATCGTCCCTCCGTCCGCGGCCTTCGCCGCGCGGGCGAGCATACCACCGCGAACGTCACTCTCGGGCACGGGCTCTCGGGCACGGGCTCTCGGGCACGCGCTCTTGGGGACGGGCTCTCGGGCCCGGGCTCTCGGCCCTGCCCGCCGTCGCCGGGACGCGCGCCGTCTTCGGCGCCGCCCCTCGACGTCGACGACAGGGAGCGGGCCGCCCTACTCCGCCGGCCCAGTCGACTCGACGGTCCCGCGCGCGCCGCGGATGCGCGCGCCCAGGCGCTGCCGCCAGAGCCGGAAGTCCTCGAAGATCGAGTAGAGCGTCGGGACCATGACCAGCGTGAGCACGGTCGCCACGGCCAGGCCCGCGATGACGGCGATGGCCATGGGCCCCCACCAGGCCGCGCTCTGGCTCCCGACGATCAGCTCGAACTTCCGGAAGTCGATGCTCACGCCGATGGCCATGGGGATGAGCCCGAGCACGGTCGTGATGGCCGTGAGCACGACCGGCCGGAAGCGCGTCAGGCCCGCCTGGACCAGCGCGTCGAAGGTCTCGATGCCCTTCGCCTGGAGCTGCTGCACGTAGTCGAGCAGCACGATCGCGTTGTTCACGACGATGCCCGCGAGCGAGATGATCCCGAGGCCGGTCATCATCACGCCGAAGGGCATGCCGGTCGCGACCAGCCCCCAGAGCACGCCCACCAGCGAGAGCACGACCGACGCCAGGATGATCAGCGGCATGTCGAAGCGGTTGAACTGGTAGACGAGCACGCCGAGGATCAGCGCGATGGCGATCAGGAAGGCGTTCCCCAGGAACTCCTGCGTCTCCGCCTGCTCGTCGTTCGAGCCCCCGAGCTCGAGGTGGTAGCCCTCGGGGAGCTCGGCGTCGTCGATGTAGGCGAGCACCTCCTGCTGCACGGCGTTCGCGTTGTAGCCCTCGGCCACGTCGCCCGTGATGCTGACGACCAGGTCCTGGTCGAGGTGGCGGATGGCCCCCGAGCCGCCGGCGAGCTCGTAGGAGGCGACCGTCGAGAGGGGCACGGGGAAGGTGTCCGGGCTGGTGTCCTCGCGGCCGTCGATGCGGAGCGCCAGCACGGACTGGAGGTCGTCCCGGTGCTCGGGCGCGACCTCGACGACGATGTCGTACTCGTCCTCTCCGTCGCGGAGCGTGCTCGCCTTCTGGCCCGCCACGGCGGCCCGCACCGTGCTCGCCACCGCCTGGGTGCTCGCCCCGACGCGCTTGGCCGCGCCCCGGTCGATGCGGAGGCGCATCTCGGGCCGGCCGACCCGGTAGTCGTCCGTGAGGTCCGTCGTGCCCTCGATGCGCTCGGCGATCTCCCGCCGCACGCGCGCCGCGATGGCACCGAGGCGGTGGAAGTCCTCGCCGGAGACGCGAACGTCCACGGGCTTGCCGACGGGCGGGCCCATGTTCTCCTTCTCGATGCGGAACTCCGCGCCGGGGATGGACGCGACCAGATCGCGGAGCCGATCGATGGTCTCCGTCGTCGGCTCCACGCGGATCTGCTCGCCCTCGCGCGCCGTGTTCCGATCGGGCAGGAAGTCGACGGTCACGCGCGCGTGGTTGGCGGCGTTGGCCGATCCCGCGACCGGGTCCTGGCTGCCGGCGACGCCCACCTCGGCGACGAAGACGTCGACGTTCTCCTGCTGGGCGAGGATCCCCTCGACCTCGCGGACGAGCCGGTCGGTGGCCTCCAGGTCCGTGCCGATGGGCGCCCGCACGGAGACGAAGGCGCGGTTGGGCTCGGTCTCCGGGAAGAACTCGACGCCGTGGTTCAGGGCGCCGTACGCCATGAAGGTGCCGACGAGGCTCGCCAGGCCGATGAAGCCCGACGCGTAGCGGTGGCGGATGGACCACTCGAGCACGGCCTTGTAGCGGCTCATCACGAAGCCGAGCTCGGCCTCGTCGCCGGCGGCGACCTCGCGCGTGGTCTTCGCCTTCTTCATCAGCCGCGAGGTGAAGACCGGGACCATCATCACGGCGACGACCAGCGAGCAGACGAGCACGATGACGATGGTCTTGGGCAGGTAGCCCATGAACTGGCCCATGATGCCGGTCCAGAAGAGGAGCGGCGCGAAGGCGGCCACGGTCGTCGCGGTCGAGGCGGCCACGGCGCCCGCGACCTCCTTGGTGCCCTCGATGCTCGCCGTGACGAGGTCTTCCCCTTCCTCGACGTGCCGGTAGATGTTCTCGACGAGCACGATGGCGTTGTCCACCAGCATGCCGAGCGCCATGATCAGCCCGAAGAGGACGATCATGTTCAGCGTCATCCCGAAGAGGGAGATGACGACGAACGCGAGCAGCATCGAGAGCGGGATGGCCAGCGCGACGAAGAAGGAGTTGCGCAGGCCCATGAAGAAGACGAGGACGCCGACCACCAGGAGCAGGCCGGTGATGATCCCGTTCTCGAGCTCGCCGACCATGTCGTAGACCATCTTCGATTGGTCGGCGAGGACGCGGTACTCGACGCCCTCGGGCCAGCCCTCGGCCTGCTCGGCGACGAGCGCCTTCACCGCCTCGGCGATCTCGACGATGTTCGCGCCGGTGCGCTTCGAGACGGCGAGGGAGACGGCCGGCTGGCCGTTCATGCGGGCGTAGGTCTCCCGGTCCGCGAAGCCGTCGATCACCCGGCCGATGTCGCGCACGAAGACCGGCCGGTCGCCGACGCGCTTGACCGCCACGTCCTCGATGTCCCGCGGGTCGTCGAACTCGCCCGGCACACGCAGCAGCACGTTCGCGCTCCCCGCGCGGACGTCGCCCCCGGGGACGTTCACGTTCTCCTCGGCGATGGCGCCGACGACGTCGTTCAGCGAGAGCCCGTAGTGGGAGAGGCGCTGGGGGTCGACCTGCACCTGGATCTCGCGCTCGCGCCCGCCGCTGAGCTCCGCGTCGAGCACGCCGGGGATGCGCCGCACCTCGTCCTCGAGCTCCTCGCCGAGCTCCTTCAGCGCGACCTCGTCGATGGGCCCGCCGATGGTGACGAGCATGATCGGCAGATCGCTGAAGTTGATCTCCTGGATCTCGGTCTCTTCCGCGTCCTCCGGGATCTCCGTCCGTCCGCGGCTGACCCGATCGCGCACCCGCTGGAGCGCGTCCTGGATGTCCACCTCCGGCTCGAACTCGAGCATGATCATGCTCAAGCCCTCGTAGGAGGTGCTGGTCATCTTCTTCAGGTCCTTCACCCCGGCGAGCTCGTTCTCGAGCGGGATGGTGACCAGGGTCTCGATGTCCGAGGGAGAGACGCCGATGTAGGGCGTCGTCACCGTCACCACCGGGATCTGCACGTCCGGGTTCGCCTCGCGCGGGAGCGCGAAGTAGGTCGCGAGCCCGAAGGCGGTGACGCAGAAGACGGTCAGGTAGACGAACGCCCGCCGATGGACGAGCCAGGCGATCATTCCGCGTCCTCGCCGAGCTGCGCGACGGGGCCGGCCTCCTCGTCGAAGACCACGCGGCCGCTCTCACAGCAGCGCCCCTCGCGCGCCACCAGCAGGGTGTCGCCCTCGGCGAGCTCCCGATGGCCCGTGACGACGACCTCGTCCCCGGCGGAGACGCCGCTGGCGACGATGATCTGGTCCCGCACGACGCGCTCGACCTCGACCGGGCGCCAGTGCGCGACGCCGTCCCGATGCACGAAGACGCCGTTCTCGGAGACGCGCGTGACCAGCACGTACTGGGGCAGGACGATGCGCGGCTCGGCGGCGCCGGCGTGGATCTCGACCTGGGCGATCATGCCCGGGAGGAGCTCGCCCTCGGGGTTCTGGACCTCGACGTCGACGGAGAAGGCGCGGGTCTGGAGGTCCGCCGCCGGGCTGATGCGGAGCACGCGCCCCTCGAAGGGCTCGCCACGCGCGTTCGTCCAGACGCGGGCCTCCATGCCCGGGCGGAGCGCGACGACGTCCCGGTCGGGCACGGCGAGGTTCACGTGCACCGGGTCGAGCTGCACCAGGCGGATGGCCGGCGCGCCCGGCGGAGCCACCTCACCGCGCTCGATGTCGACGGCGGCGATGGTGCCGGCGAAGGGCGCGCGGATGGTGGCGCGGCCGGCCTGCACCTGGGCGGTCCGGACGGCGGCCTGGGCGGCGTCGACGCGGGCCTGGGCGGCGTCGCGCTGCTGCTCGCTGATGGCGCCGCCGAGCC
>MDTG01390304.1_pt1 | contig 18520 bp, 14 predicted proteins | sample 811421 | NCBI WGS metagenome assembly MDTG01 (sample SAMN05326645, study PRJNA326480) | marine metagenome | isolation source: seawater | place: Pacific Ocean: South East | collected 2011
CTTCAGGGGAAAACTTGTTTGTCTTGTTCATGGCTTCATCTTCTCAGGAGTTGAAGCCTCCGCGAAACCCGGGGCGGTTCAGTCTGTGAATGAAGCCAGACTGCAAGAATACTTGCTTGAGCTTTTCCCCAAGGAAAATGCCGCCTGCGAGTGGAAGGAATTTAAGAACCTGCGCCATGCTCTCACCGGGAGCGCAGGGAGTGATGTGATCAGCTATCTGTCCGCCATCGCCAATATGGAGGGTGGGCATCTGGTGGTAGGTGTGGAAGACGGCACGTTGCGCATCGTAGGTATTCAGGACTTCAACAACCAGACAGTCGATAACGTTCGACAACGCTTGCTGGAGCGCTGCCGGGCGCTGGATTCGGAAGGCTTCCGAGTCGAGTCCTTTACCACGGATGACACAGGCAAGACGGTGTGGGTCTTTCATATTCCCAAGCATCGGTCACGTATGCCGGTATATGCCCATGACAAAGCGTGGCAGCGCTTGGATGACTCCCTGGTAGAAATGCGTCAGGAACGTCTGGAAGCTATTCTGCATGAGCCCTTGGATGCCAGTGACTGGTCCGCGCAGATTGTAGAAGGCGCAACGCTGAACGATCTGGACCCCGCGGCGCTTGCTGTTGCTCAGGAGAAGTTTGCCGAGAAACACCGCAATTCGGGCTTCGCCGAGGACATCGCCGACTGGGATGCGATCACCTTTCTCGATAAGGCCAAAATAACCATCCAGGGCGGCCTAACCCGCACAGCTCTGTTGCTTCTCGGCAAGTCAGAAGCCAGCCACTTTCTGCCAGCACTGGCACAAATCACCTGGAAACTGATGGGCGAGGAGCAAGCTTACGAACACTTCGGCCCGCCTTTTTTGCTGACAACCACGCAGGTGCTGCAACGCATCCGCAACATTGGTTACAAGCTCTTCCCGCAAAACCAGTTGCTGGCCACTGAGGTCAGTAAATACGACACTCGGGTGATTTTGGAGGCGCTGCACAATTGCATCGCACACCAGGACTATCAGTTGCGCTCGCGTATTCTGGTGACCGAGCGGGTGGACCGGTTGGTGTTCGAGAACGCCGGCGGTTTTTTCGAAGGTAAGCCCGAGGACTATTTCAGTGGGGAGGTGACGCCGAGTCGCTACCGTAACCCCTGGCTGGCACAGGCTATGGTCAGTCTGAACATGATCGATACCATGGGCTTTGGTATCAGCACCATGACCCAGTCCCAGCGTAAGCGCTACTTCCCCTTGCCGGACTACAGCAAGTCTTCCCCGGATAAGGTGGTGCTGGAGATCTACGGCCATGTCATCGACGAGAACTACACTCGCCTGCTACTGGAGCGCCAGGATCTGCCGTTGAACACCGTGATGCTGCTGGACCGTGTGCAGAAGAAACAGGCAATCACCGACGACGCGGCCGCTCTGCTACGCAAGCAGGGGTTGATCGAGGGACGCAAGCCGAACTACTACCCTGCTGCGCAAGTGGCCCAAGCCACAGGCGGCAAGGGTGAGTACATTCGCAACCGGGCCTTTGATGACGCCTATTACAAGGACCTGATACTCGATTATCTGCGTAAGTTCGGCTCTGCCAGCCCGAGCGACTTGAAGGGGCTCGTTTTAGACAAGCTGTCGGATGCTTTAGACGAGAAGCAGAAGCAGAACAAGTTTCGGAACCTGCTGCACACAATGTCAAAACGTGACCAAACCATTGAAAAGCAAGGAAGCCGACAAACGGGTAGGTGGGTGCTTGCTGACTCTGATCAAGACAAGGGTTAGACAAGGTCTAGATAAGCTTTAGACAAGGTGGCCATTTTTTGGCACTAACGTAAAGGAATGAGGTACGCCATGAGCCACATCCATCACGAATGCGAGCTGGAACGCCACATTGTCGAGCAGCTTGACGCTGCCGGCTGGTTGGTGGGCAAATCCGCCGACTATGACTTGGTCCGGGCGCTATACCCTGCGGATGTGCTGGGCTGGCTTGAGGATAGTCAGCCCGCCGCCATGACCAAACTCCATGCCATGAATGGTGCCGGTACCGAAACGGTGGTGCTGGATCGGCTGGTCAAGCAGCTGGAAAACAAGGTCGATGGGGGTACGGTGAATGTGCTGCGTTACGGCTTTGCCGTGGCCGGCGGTGGCACCCTGGCGATGAGTCAGGCATTACCCGAGGATGATCGCAATGAGACGGTTATCGCCCGCTATACGGCCAACCGCCTGCGTGTGGTGCCGCAGCTGCGCTACTCGTTGGACAAGGCAGATGAAATCGATCTGGCCTTTTTTATCAACGGGATTCCGGTGGCTACGGTGGAGTTGAAGACGGATTTTACCCAATCCGTTGAGGCTGCAGTGCAGCAATACCAGATGGATCGCAAACCAGAGCGTAAGAGTGGCGGTCGGGAGCCCTTGTTGGCCTTCAAGCGCGGTGCGGTAGTGCATTTTGCGATGAGTGACAGCGATATCCGGATGACCACCAAGCTGGCCGGGGAGTCGACGTTCTTTTTGCCGTTCAATCGGGGCAATGAGGGTGCGGCTGGCAACCCGCCCGGGGAGAATGATAGTTACCCTGTGAGCTACCTCTGGGGCCGGGTGTTGCAGAAGGACAACTGGCTGCACATCTTCCATCGCTTTGTGCTGCAGGAGCGCAAGGAGGTCCAGGACGTCCACGGTAAGACTTACTTCCGGGAGACGCTCATCTTTCCCCGTTTTCATCAATGGGAAAGCGTGACCAAGATGATTGACGCTGTTCGTGTGGAAGGCGCGGGGCAACCCTACCTGATTCAGCACAGCGCGGGCTCAGGCAAAACCAACACCATCGCTTGGACAGCACATTCATTGATACGGGTGCGTCGTTCCGATGGCGAGCCGTACTTCCATAGCGTGATAGTGGTCACCGACCGACAGGTGCTGGATCAACAGTTGCAGGACGCTATCCAGCAGATTGAGCATCAGGCTGGTGTGGTCTGTGCTATTGACCGCCAGACCTCCAGTTTGCCGAAAAGCCAGCAGCTGGCCAAAGCCATGCTTGACGGTGTACCCATCATTGTTTGTACGTTGCAGACCTTTCCCTATGCGCAGCAGGCAATCCTCAAGGAGCAGAGCCTACGCAACCGACGCTTTGCCATCATTATCGACGAGGCGCACAGCTCTACCGGCGGCAGCACAGCGGACGACTTGCGTTATGTGTTGACCGGTCAGAGCGAGGCCGAGTGGGAAAAACTGTCCAAGGAAGAACGCCTGTCTGTCTGGCAAAGCTCACGCAGTCGCCCCGGGAATGCCAGTTACTTTGCCTTTACCGCTACCCCCAAACATTCCACGCTGAGTCTGTTCGGTCGTCCGCGCAATCCGGCTGAGCCTGTTAATGCGGACAACCCGCCAGCACCCTTCCATCTCTACACCATGCAGCAGGCGATTGAAGAAGGCTTCATTCTCGATGTGTTGAAGAACTACACCAGCTACGAGGTGGCATTCAGAATTTGCAGTGAGCTGGTGGAAGATAAACGGGTGGACGAAAAATCCGCAGGTCGCAAGCTGGCCAAATGGCTGTCACTGAATCCGGTGAACGTCGGGCAGAAAGTCGAGCTGATCGCCGAGCATTTTCGTAAGAACGTCGCGCATTTGCTCGGTGGTCAAGCCAAGGCCATGGTCGTCACCAGCTCTCGTGCAGCGGCGGTGAAGTATCACTTGGCCCTGGAGGACTACTGCAAGCGCAAGGGCTATGACAATGTTCAGGCCATGGTGGCATTCTCAGGCGAAGTCCTCAACACCGATGTGGAGGAGCCCAGCCTGCCGGCAGAACATCAGTTCAGCGAGACCAGCCTCAACCCGGGCCTGAAAGGCCGCGATATGCGCAAAGTGTTTGACACACCTGAGTACCGGGTCATGATCGTTGCCAACAAATACCAGACCGGATTCGACCAGCCCAAGCTGGTTGCCATGTATCTGGACAAAAAAATATCCGGTGTCGAGGCGGTGCAAACACTGTCACGCCTGAATCGAACGTTCCCTGGCAAGGACAAGACCTACGTTATCGACTTGGCCAACAAGGCCGAAGAAATCCTGGCGGCGTTCAAGACCTTCTATCGCGATGCCCAGGTGTCGGACATTCAGGACCCCAACATCGTTTACGACATCAAACAGCGACTCGATGGCATGTTTATCTATGAGCCCGCCGAGGTTGATGCGTTCGGTGATGCCATTGTCGATTCGAACGTGACGCACGAGAAGCTGTTCTCCTTGACGCAGGCTCCCACCGATCGTTTCAACAGCAAATTGAAGACGCTCAGCGACGCTATAGAGCAGTGGGATCAGGCATGGGAAAAGGCGCACGAGGCGGGCAACGATAAGGACATGGAGTACGCGGACGCGCAGCGCTCGGAGTACGCCACGGCGCGCGATGAGCTGATGATCTTCAGCGAGAGCCTGAACAAGTTCGTGCGTAGCTACGAGTATATTGCCCAGCTGATCGACTTTGGCGATCCGCACCTGGAAGCCTTCGCCAGTTTTGCTCGTCTATTACGTAGGCGCCTCAAAGGGATTACGACGCAGCAGGTAGATCTGGGTGATCTCAAGCTCAGTCATTACAAGATCAAGAAGGGAAGTGACCTGGGTGGTGTGGCTGTGCAGGGAGAAACGCCGGGCTTATGGGGTATCTCCGATAGCGGCCTGCGTGATGCCCGTGATCGAGAGAAAAAGTATCTGGCCGAGCTGATCGAGAAGCTTAACAATGCCTTTGGCAAGGACATTACTGATACGGATCAGGTCGCGTTTGCGGTGCATGTTTCCGAAAAGCTGCGCGCTGACAAGGTGCTGATGGCTCAGGTGCAACACAATCCCATGGAGCAGGCGATGAAGGCTGATCTGCCGATCAAAGCCGTCACCGCAATTGCCTCGGCCATGAGCAGCCACACCAGCATGGCAACTAAACTGCTCAGTGATGAGGCGACGCGGGACGTGTTCCTGACGGTGGTGTATGAGTTGCTGAAGAAAGAGGCGGGAGCCGAGTTGTTTAGCTCGATGCGCAGCTGACCAGAAACTACAGGATAGCTATGCCATCAATCCTGCGTTTGTATGAGCTTGCAGAGCTGTTTGGATGCGAAGCGATGGACTTGTTAACTCAGGAGAACTCGCATATTGACGACCGGTGTGTCAGCCGCGACAAATGCTGGAGCCGCTGCAGGCTGAGGATCGTGAACTGGCTCTGCGATTTATTCAACAATTAAGCAGAATACTGTCCTAGTAATCCGTCCAGTACCCCAGACGAGGTGACCAGGGTGCGCAGCTTCTGTCGGTGGATGAAGGTGACTGAAAACTGGCAGATTGAGCAGGTAGAGGTGAGCATGATGGTTTATCTTGTTCAGGCTAAAGCTGTGTCACAACAATCCCCTCTCCTCAAAACTCACTGACTCTCCGCCACCAATCACCAAGTGATCTAGCAGTTGCACATGGACGGCCTCCAAGGCGGTTTTGAGGCCTTTAATTAGCGCTTTATCTGTACCACTGGGTTCGAGGTCACTGTTAGAAAGATAATGCGTTGTGATGACAGCCGAGGCATTGGCATTTAGCGCTGCCTTGGCTACTTCTCGACGGTAGAAGCTCGCAGACAATATATTTTCGTCGAACAGCCGCTTGAATCCTAGAACGCCGTGCTGACTGTCAAGCAATATCACGCCAAGCGTTATATGCTCGGCCTGTATCTTTAAGGTGAAGTCATAACTTGGCTTCATTGCCAGTTGGGTCTTTCTTTTTTTTCTATTACGTTCCCTTGCCCATTGGTGTCTAGTGATAACAGCGGTGACGTAGTCGTCAGCATTTGGTCCATCACTTTGATAGTAAGGGGAAGAGCAGACTCTCAATCCCGAAGCGCTCCAGTAGGTTCCCAAGACGCTCTTAGTGGCGATTGGTAAAGATTCTGAGAACCAAACCTCACCATCAACATCTTGTGTAGCGTAGGGCAGATCTCCGTACGGCCATAGATCGAGCCCGTTCGTGAGCATCTCAAGCAAATTCATGAAATATCCTTTTTCGCGATGTGGCGAACCATTTGCGCCTGGAAGTTGCGGCTGGTGCCATACAAAGTCACCGCCTTGAAAGCCCCGAACTCGACGTCTATTAATTGGTTTTCAAGGATTAAAAACTCTTGGTCAGTTTCTATAATTAATTGTTGAAGCGCATTGATGCTTTTGGTTTTTACTCTGGCTCCATTCAGCCATAGTTGGTCGGCTATTTCGACAGCCCGCAATAAGGTCGTTTGAAATCTCATTTTGTTCTCCCTCGCCGTGAAGCTTCAGTGCCACCTGTTTTTATTGCGGTGTTGTTCAAGTCACGATGACAACACGCTGTTGATTCATTTGGGCGCCCAAGTCCAGGCAAGTTCGGCTAGGCAGTTATATAAGGTTAACTCCGCCGGATACGGGATTTACGAAACCCGCCGTGGCTGGAAAAAAAGCCTGTGTCGCCCCATAAACTGAAGCGGACCGCTCGGTAGCACGCTTGTATTGATGAGACGTGATAGCTGCGCGCTTTGCGGTAAGCCCAGAGCCAGTTGTGCTGCGGATTAAAATCTTTTCTGTACACAGTGACCTCCCTGTTCGGTAGTGGCGTAATGTAATCGGGAATTATTATCAATTATTGCCTCTCTAAATCCTTAGAGGCGCTGACTTGCTACCACCGTAGTGATGCGGATTGCCTGAGCGGGTAACTGGCATGACGTGAAGGGCGAGCCCGTCATGCCACTCCGGTCGCAGCGATGTGATCTTAAATCGACGACATTCAACCTTTAAGGATGAATTTCAACTCATTGAGTCCTTCATGTCAACCGGTTGATGCCCAACTATTCAGGGTGAATAGGAGGGCTGTATGTCCACTGCAACAGAAAAGACTCTAGCGGCAAGCATCGGGCGGGCGATTGCTCTACAACGCACTCGCGTGGGCCTGACTCAGGAGCACGTGGCGGCCAAGCTAGGGATTGGTAATGAGGCGGTCTCGCGTATTGAGCGTGGGGTGGCAATGCCGTCGCTCCAGCGTCTGTACGACTTGGCAAAGCTGTTTGGCTGTGAGGCGGTGGATCTATTGACCGAAGGGAGCCCGCACGTTGATGACCAAGTGCGTCATCTGCGGCAGTTGTTAGAGCCCTTGAAGGCGGAGGATCGTGATCTGGTTCTGCGGTTAGTCGAGCAATTGAGCAGCCGACTGTCCCGGTAACCCAAGAGCTATGTCGGCTGCACTTCAGCGCGGGGTGTCGTCTTCCATCAACATGAATCCGCAGCTTAGACACAGGCTTTCAAATTCACCCAGCCAGTTCCGCTCGACATTAGCGGCCAATGTCACGCCTTGTGCCAGCCCTTCAAGCTGTATGGTACGGGCGTCTTTCAATGTTCCTAACAAATCACCCAGGTGCATCCAGGGAGCGCGGTCAGGTGGCTGCTCTCGCTGCTGAACGCTGTACTGACGCAGTAGCACATCCAGCGTGCCGGCCAGGGCGGCCAGCGTATGCAGGTTCTGTCGGTTGATCAAAGTGGCTGATTGGCAGATGCAACAGGTGGGGGTAGGCATGATAGCCTCCGGTTCAGTTAGAAAATGGGCTTACAGCAGAGCCCGTTCCGCAAAGCTCACGGTGTCGGTTCCGCCGATCACCAGATGGTCCAGTACGCGGACATCAATCGTCTGTAGGGAGGCAGCCAGGCGTTTGGTAAGAAGAATGTCCGCCTGGCTGGGCTCAGGATTACCACTGGGGTGGTTGTGCGCGATGATGACTGCAGCGGCATTAGCATTGAGAACAGTCTTGATCACCTCCCGGGGATAGACACTGGCGCTGTCGATGGTGCCGTAGAACAGCTTCTCAAAACCCAATACCCCATGCTGGCTATCCAGCAGGATGACCGCGAACACTTCACGCTCCTCCGTTGCCAGCTGGGCTTGAAGATAGCTCCTGACCAATGAGGGGTTGGTCAGGTAGTTACTGCGTTTGAAGCGTGCTTCGAGGATGGACTGCGCCCATTCCAGTACGTCCAATTCGGACAGATTGGGAACCGCCAGATATTCCTTTATTTTGTTCATTGGTTTGCTCCTTGTGATATGTCTACGTTGGCTGCAACATCGTGCTGTTGCATGGGGTGGCTGCGTTCCAGAATCAGCTCATGCAACGTCGGTGTGTTTTGCCGAGTGCGCGGTGTGCTGATAGAGGGGTTGGCGATGGTGCCGGAGTCCGGATAGAACTCCTCCAGTACCTGGTGGGCCTCGTCTTCACTGTCTTCGAAGGCCCCGTTGTTCAGGCCAGTTTGGGCCGCAGCATCTAACGCTTGCTGATCAAACCCCGCCTCCCGACGTGCTTGATCCAACTGCTGGGCCTGTTGCAGGGCTTCTTCTGTGCTGATCCCCGAGCGCAGGATCAGGTCGACGTAGAAGATCGGTGTGCCATGACTCTGGCGCGTGGATTTGCCGCGCAGCCGCAGTTCCAGCGGCAGGCAGGCCAGCCGGTCACTGGATAACGCCTGCAGGTAGCTGAGCCTGGCGGTGAGGGTGCGGATGCTGTTGTAACCAGTGGTTCTGAATACGAAGCTGCCAAGCGGGTCGTCCTCGCTGAGTCCCACATTCAGTCGTCCGTAGGGCTTGCAGTTACCGCCTTGCGCCAGTGGACAGCCATCCGGTGAAGGGCAGGGGAAAGACTGAATTCCTTCGTTGGTAGACCGCTTGCACGTCTCGCCATTGCCCACGCACAGCGGGCGTCCACTATTACGATCAAACAAGGTGTATTCGGCCCGGAAGTTCAATGCTGGATCGTTGAACAGCAGGCGTACTGGGATGCTGCGTATCTTGCCGCCTTGCTCCTGGCGTAGCTGTTCATCCAGAGGGTGGGGCAGCCAGCCCTCACGGGTTTGGACTTGGGACGTGATGGTGAACTGGTCGTCCTTTTCTGGCATACGCTTGCGGTTCTTCTCGACGACTCTGCCAATGGATATACGCCCCAGCGCAGGTGGGGTTATGACTAGACCTTTGATCATGGGACTACTCCTGATTTATGGGCACAAAAAAGCCGACGGCGGTTGCGGTCGGCTTGAACGGTTGGGTTGGCGATAGGGTGGGTTTGTAATGGTCAGCTGATAAGAAAACGTCGGTTACCAGGCTTGGTGACTTGGTACAGCGTTTTCAGCTCAGGGCGCTCATTGAACAGGGCAGTGGTATCCACACCAACAGAATCCCTCGACTTCTTCCAGCTGATACTGCCATCCGCGAATAATGCCTTGCTGGCGCTGCCGATGGCCTGTTGCAGCATCTGTTTGAGCTCGCTTTCGCGCTGGTTGAGTTCTGCCTGGGTGTGGCGCACTTGCTTCAGAGTGAAGAAGGCCTCGTTCAACGCCTGATCCTGCGTGAGGTCCAGTTCCTCGCCATCGTCCTCGGGGTACAGCAGGCGCAAGGCCCGTTCGGCGGAGTCAGAACCATCGGCGGGCGGTGGTGTGTCAGTCTCCACATAATGCCAGAATTGGCGTTCCAGCTCGATCAGGTGCTTGATCAGCAGCTCATCACGCTCGATGCGATAGACCTCCAGTTGTTGACCACCCAGCAGGACCGCCACGTCTGCCGCTTGCTTGCCGGTCACCGCCAACTGGTGCATCACCTGCACCTCGACGTACTTGGGTACCCCATCACGCCAGAGCTTGGCCCCGTTGATGCCAGCGGTCTTGCACTCCAGAATCTGCACATCGGCGCTGCCGACCACCTCACGGTCGATATTGGCCAGCATCCAAGGATTTTCCGGGTGCTGAAGCACGGCGTTGACCTTGCGTACCTTGTTGCCGGAGCGGCGTTGGTACTGGGAGGCGACAACTGGCTCCAGTACCACACCCCAGAACACTGGAGCGCTGTCATCATCTGGGTTCGGCTTGGCCAGATGCTGATCACGGTTGGTCTTCTCCAGCCACAGCTCCAGCTGTGATTTGTAGGGATTGAGGCCGATAGCCGCCGAGGAATCAGAACTGCCGATACCGCGCTTGCGCACATCCAGCCAGTCCTCACGGCTTAGATCCTTGGTGCTGACTAGACGCAATACACCGTGCCCAGTCTTGCGGTTGGTGGAGGCGGTGGGGGTGGAAGTTTGAGTTTTCATGGTATGACTCCATAACGCATAAAGCCCGATCAGCGGTGTGCTGATCGGGCTTTATGCCGTTGGTAAGGGTGAGATGACTGGCTGAGGCGGCGGGTGTTCACGCCACCAATGTCAAAACATGATCCAACGCTTTCTGCTTCAGTGTGGCTCCTTGGCCAAACCAGGCTGAATCCAGGCGGTTATCATTGCTACGCGCTTGCTTCTCATGGTCAACGTATTCAGTCACCGCGCAGAGCAATCCCCAGGCAGTATCCTGAGCTGATTCCAGCTGGGAGCCACGGCCTCTGCCGTGATATAGATCCTGCACCTTCTCCAGCGCTCGGTGCTGGCTCAACTGCCGCCTATCATCCACATCCTCCTCAGCATCGCAGATGACCTTGAGGAAGTATTTCAGGGCGTCGGAGTAACTGATCTTGCGTTGTGACAGTGTTTTCATGCGATACATGAAGTCATCCCATTGGGATACCGAAATACCCAGTTGGCGCTTCACGTCCTGGGGCTTGAACACGGTGCTATGGGGCACCCGGATCGACTGGGGCGCCCCGTTCACGGCAATGGCCAGGGTGTTATTGCACACCACCCGTACTGTTGTCGGTGTGGCCACCGTTGCCAAGGTGCCGTCGCAGGAAGTAGCCAGCAGCAGATAGCCATTCACCTGATCGTTACCCTTGAGCATAGACGAGTGACCAGTACGAGCGAGTGCCCAGAACTTGCGTCCGCCCTTGAGCACGCCAGCGGTTTCCAGCTCAAAGCCAGCGTACTCGGTCAGATCCCGATAGAACTCCAGTACATCAAAGGGCTGCACTACTTTGTAGCGTTGGGATACTACCGAGAGCGGTGCTTTGGTGTCAGAGCGGTACAGCACTTTCTGTTCAGGGAAAGCATGGATGCTACCAAGGTGTGATCCCGAGTTGGTCACAAAGCGCACCGGGGATTCTTCGATATGCCAGTTCATCCCGGCTTCATGCTGCCAGACCTCCAGTGGTTGATGACGGGATAACTGGCTACCAAGGCCGTGCCAGGGCGGGGTCGCAACGTAGGCCATTTTTTCAATTTCGTGTGCCATGGTGTTCTCCAGACGGCATAAACCGCCCCAGCCGTGCAGAGGCCAGGGCAATGAATAAGTAAATGGATTGGGGGATATGAAACGTCAGAAATGAGCGCGACAATCGGTGCAGCGGTGGTGACAGAACAGGTGCTGATCAACCACTTTGCCCAGTCGTAGACCGGCCAAGCAGCCAGCAAAGGCTCCGGCAATCGCACCGAGCACAGCACCCGCGCCAACACCGGCAGGCCCGGCGATGACACCGACCTGCATGCCAATGCGGCTACCGATCAAAGCGCCGGTAGGGCCGGACGTAACAGCACCACTGACAGCGCCCGCTACGGTACCGACAGTGCCACCGACACGCTGGCCGTAATTGGTGTGCACCACCCGCAGTGAACCGCAGCGGGGACAGAGTTTGGTCATACGGGATTCCTCATGAGACAGGCCAGTTGAGCGGACTGGCTGTGGTAGGCTCATGGGAGTTATGTAGGGTTGAAAAGAGTTTGAGTCGAAACTTGGTGTCTGGTGCAGCCGGCGAGGTGGCTGCTTTTGGCCGATTCTGTTGAAAAAGTCCCGTGAGAATTTTCGGCCAAGACAAAGCGTACTCTACGTTGAAATCTGCCCAACTCTCACGTCGTAGCTGGTCTGGGTTTTACATGGCGACGCCGAAATTGATTGTGTTTTGACCAGCCCGGCGTGGCCGCTATCGATAGCTGACTTTTTCAACAGAATCGGCCAAAAGCGGACGGTGGCTTGAGAACCGGGCAAAGACTATGTCTGGGAGGTACAAAGACGCTACCAGTGGACACGTTGGATTGGCTAGTAATTAGCGAACTCAGATCCTCCCCAGGCAGAATTCTGAGGCGTCGCCTGAGCAACGATGCATGCTGGAGGGCAGTCGGATAGTGCGAAGTGGTGGACTGGATAAGGCCTGCGATTGGGACTGGATGACGCAACACGTCGGTACATTTGAGCCAGCTCCGTCATTCCTGGCATATTACACACCCGAAGGCTCCGACCTCGGTACAGGCAGCAAAGAAGGACGACAGTAACCAATAGAGCTGAACGAAGTAGGGGCTGGCAGCGTGCCCCGCTTCAATGTCCTTAAATGCTTGCTCAACCGCGGTTCTGCTCAGTGATGAGGTCACGATGGCAACCCGTTTGAAGGTGTGTGGGGCATTTCTGCAGAACTCCACCGCAACTCTGGAATCAGTAGGTGTGCCCCGGCATGTGCGATGGATACCTGTCCTTACCTTGTGGTTGGTATAAAGCCGATTCCATCGAGCGAATTTCTTGGTCATGGCCGGAGCGGGCAATGTGAGGTTGCCCAGGTTCTTGATAGCCTGGCTGACAGAAACGTGAAAAGCGCCGGCACCGAGAGTCAGCTCGCCATGTTTAGCATGGTAGAAGGTGACTCTTGGGGACGCTGGATCCGTTCGAAAACCAATGAAGTCAGCCCATTCATCACCGAGATCATCGCAGACCATGACATCGTCCTCAGGGGCGATCGTTGACAGTACCGCGCCGAACGTGGAGTCTAAATCGAACGTACGATGGGCAGCTGTAAAAGTACCTTTCTCGTCCGTGACAGTTGCCAGCTCTGCATTGCCGAAAATGTAGCCTAGGAACTGAGTGCCACCGTTGACCAAGGAGTCGTCCTGGTAAAGACTGCCGTCCAGGTAGGCAAAACGCGGCTGGTCGAAAAGGACGATGAACGTGTCCTGTTTGTCAATGAACTGCTTAAGCAGAACGCGCGCATCGTCCGCTCCGAGGGCGAACTGGGTATCCTCGACATAGACACCGGCTAGTAGAGGCAGCGTAAGGCGTTTCAAAGCGATTCGCGTTTTGCCGATCGCTATCTCACCTACCTCGACGCCTGTTGCAGGCCGGGACACTAGAAGCTTGCCGGTGGCGTTTTTGGCTACTCCCAAGACATCTGTCAGCTCCGCAAGTATCGGATCGAGCTCTGCCTTTGTCAGCTCTCGATAGCACCCTCCGTCACGCTTGACCAAGCGGATGATTTTGTCGTCAAAAATGGCCTGCCCGAGGATGGCGGTATCAACCGCAAATTGTGTAGGGCTAGCCTTCAGATCCGATAGCTCCAGCGGTCGCGCGAAAGCCGCCAGAAAAGGTGAGGACGATGGCCTTCCAGGTCGAGGGTGCAGGCGGTCGATAATACTGCAGGCATAACCCACCAGCTCCAGATAGCCAGCACGATCTGCCCGAAGCGAAATCCGTCCTGTTCGCGGCGTCGTTGAAAAGTGTTCGTCCGCCTCTGTGAAGCTGTAACCCAGCGGGGCAAATCGAGCCGAAGAGGCCATGCCTACGTTGTTCTGGAGGTTCTCGCCCTCAAGTGTCTTGCTGCGCAAAGCGAAGCGGGACAGCGTCATATGTCTTAGCCGAACCCGGGCGAATACCGAGTCCTTGCTGGTCAATCCACGGTCGACATCCTGCGCGCCAATGCGCTGCAGGTGCCGATTGGCGAAATCAGCAGGGACGTCGATCTGGGATCTAAAAATGGCGACATAATCACGATGCTCGACTATCAGCAAATACCCGGTTACTCGGTCGATCACATCGTCCGCGCCGGGCAGGAAAGCTGGTGTCTTGTCGAATTGAAAACACAGAGCAGACCAGATTGACGCTCCGTGGGACTGCCGTATGAAAGAGAAAAAGTTGTTTGAAGGTGACGTTTGAGCCCCTCTGATCGCCCGGAACAAGGCTGTGATCGCGACCGTTTTGATCGGAGCTTTTTGGCGATAGAAGTAGCAGGATTTGCTGGCTTGAAGCTCATCAATCATGTCCGTGTCCCTACGAAAACGGGTGAACAGTGGAGTCCGTCAGGCTGGTAGGGTAGCCCAGTGCTATTATGGATGTCTAGATGAATGCGCCTCAACGGGGCACAGCTTTTTGAGGGCAATAGCAGCCTATCGTGAAGGATCGCTACCGGCCATAGCAGCGATTTATGGCCAATATGCTAATGGCCGGCCAATTGTTATTGGTGGTAGCGTTGCACTATCAGCAGGCGCCGTCCTCTCTTGCCTTGGTTAACAGAGCTGAGGTGGATGTAAGATTTTTAGCAAATTTCCAGCGATGCGGGGATGTCATGGTTAATATTCCTAGCCCATCCAACAAAGGTGGGCCTGCGGCGAGACAAGGCTTCAAGTATCAAGACCACGTAGCCGTCAGCTTCATTTTCAAGATGCTCCGCGATAACAGCTACTCCCAGGTAGAATGCGAGACGGCGGACGATATCGTGGCGGTATTTCATTGCGCAGGGCACACCGTCAATGAATACATTCAGGTTAAAACGACCGAGGGTGACAAGAAGTGGAACTGGCAAGAAGTGATCGCGCTGGACAACGGCAAAGCCGACTCATCCCTGCTGCATAAATCGCTAAAGTGCGACGTCCGGACTGGCCGCGCCCGCTTCCGAATTGTGACCAAGCGAGACGTCGCAACCATTCTTGAGGGGTTTAAACAGGAGCTGGATAAGCGGATTTTACCCGACTCCACCACGGCCCGAGGCTCGGTGCTGCTCAACAAGTTCAAGAAATTCGTCTCTCCGCAGAAACGGAATTTCTCCGACTGGGCAAAGAATTTTGTCTGGCAGGTGTACGGCGATGTCGAGGCGTTAGAAGCCGTCAATATCAAAGCTCTGTCCCAGCTTGCTGAGCAGCTTGGAAACCGCCCCAACTTTACTCAATTGCAGGCCGTTTACGACGAGTTTTTGGAACTTGCCGACAAGGCCGCCACGGCCAACGTGAAGACAGCTGCAGCAACAAAGATCATTCACAGGGAGCACGCACTGGCTAGTCTGAAGCAACTGTTAGACGAAGCTGATGACAAGTCAACCACTACATCCAAGCCGTATAAAAAGCGGCCAGACCCGTTCTTAGTCGAGTTTCACTCCAGCAGCGAAGAGGGCCTGCTGCGCTCTTTCTCGGGCCTTAACGTGAACTATGCACTAAAAAAATGGCGATATGACGGCTTTGCTAAACACCTCATCGAATGGCTGCCTGAGTTTTCGCTCAAAGCCAGTGAAATCGTGAACATTCTCGCGCATAACGCCGAGACGATCCTGGCACGATCAGTCAGTGCGATTAGCGACAGCGAGCTGCCGCGCGACAGGCTCATTGCAGAATTGATTCTCCATGCCGTCCTGCGCAGCCGTCAAAACAGCGAGCCAGTTGCATGCAAGGTCTTTTACAAATCCGCCGGCAAGCTCTCTGAGTTTGGCAACGCTCACATCATCCAGCAGCCTGGGCAGGATGATCAGCTATGGCTGGGCCTCGCACGCTTAATTGAAGCCGGCTCAATGGATACGACACTGGAGCAGATCTGCGAAGTCCTTGACGGCACGATTTCGGAAACAGTGCTGTCGACAGAACGCGAAATCATTATTTCCCTGCGTGAACCTCTGCACCATCAGCCCAAGGCAGAAGTCTTCAACCAGGCCCTACACCGTAACTCGTCAGTCGATGACATGCTGAACGTCCTCTGCTTTCCCATCCTGTTGACCTACGACAGTGCGACGCTCTCGTCAGGCTGGTTCGCTGACTACGTAAACAGGCTCAAGATAGAGATCCATGCCCACTACAGCTTGTTTATTACTCAACTGCCGAAGAACATTGAGCAGGTAAAGGTCATGGTCTTCCTAGTTCCGATGGAGAGCGTCGGGCAGCTAACACAGGCTTTCAATGCCCGCTGCAAAACGCTGGAAGCCTTACAGCAATCAAGCTGATACATGTCCTTCGGCTTACGTAGCTGAAGATGCACGATGGGATAAGCATCCCTAGGCCGGCCAAGCCTGCCTCGGAGACTTTAAGGAACGACGCGGTCATGAATTACGAAAAAATCAAAAATAAGTTGGCTCAGTTCAGTGATGAGGGCGCATCAACGATAGACGTACTGCTCGCCATTAACACCATAGTCAACAGGAGCAACTCAGAGTGGGAAGGCCGTGATCTGGTGATTCGAGCGCTTGACAAGTTCAGCCTGTTCGATTCAGTTGAACAGTCGCTGCTGCTCAACATGGTGCGAGCCGTCGGCCTTTTCCCTTACATCACGCCTCACCTCAGCAACATGGCGCTGTCTGACCGCTTGGCCTACGAAGCTCATAGGGTTAAAGGTGTCGAACAGGGCATGGTTTTTCATCACCTGCAGGCTCATGTTTTCAGCCTGATCATGCAAGACCGAAACGTAGTGTTGAGCGCATCCACAAGCGTAGGCAAGAGCCTTGTCATTGACGCAGTCTTGGCGCAACGACGATTCAAGAAAGTTGTTGTCATCGTTCCGACCATTGCGTTGATCGACGAAACTCGTCGCCGCTTGGTCAGGCGATTCAGGGACTTCAACCTGATTACCCATCCCAGCCAGGAAGTTGTGCCCGATACAACCAACGTCTACCTACTTACACAGGAGCGGGTCATACAGCGTCCTGACCTAGCTGATGTGGAGTTCTTTGTCTTGGACGAGTTCTACAAAATCGACCTGGCGAACGACAAGGATGAAAGCACCCGAGCCATAGATCTGAGCTTGGCGTTCCACAAACTCGCCAAGACCGGCGCTCAGTTCTACATGCTCGGACCACACATCCAGAAGGTCTCAGGCCTGGATGGTTACGAATACCACTTCATCCCCTCCGACTACAGCACAGTCGCAGTCGATATCCAGAATTTCAATCTGCGTATGCGCTCCGAAGAGCGGAAGGAAAAATTGCTGGAGCTGGTCAAAACCTTGGACTCTCCTACCCTGATCTACTGTCAGGCACCACCGAGTGCGAACAGGGTCGCCGAATATCTGATCAAGGAAGCTGGGCTGACCCCAGTGGCTGAGACACAAGAAATCGCCGCTTGGATCTCCAAGCACTACCACCCTGAGTGGAACGTTGCCAAGGCGATCTCGCTGGGCATCGGGATTCACCATGGCGGGGTGCCACGCGCACTGCAGCAATACATCGTCAAGCTATTCAATGAGGGGGTAATCAAGCGGATCATCTGCACGTCGACGATGATCGAAGGCGTCAACACCTCGGCAGAGAATGTGATCATCTATGACCGCCGACTGAATACCTCGACGTTCGACTACTTCACGTACAAGAACATTTCCGGTCGTGCTGGCCGCATGAACAAATACTTCATCGGCAAGGTGTTCATGCTAGAAGCCCCGCCACTTGAGCAAAGCCTCACAGTCGAATATCCCATAGGGCATCAGAACGAGAGTTCTCCAATGGGCCTTCTGATGCAACTGGAGAACGAGTACCTCACTGACGTCTCGCGAGGGCGGCTCCAGGAAGCATATGCCAACCCTGTGCTATCACCAGGAACCCTGATCGAAAATAGGCACATTCCAATTGATCGGCAGGTTGAGGTGGCGGAGACGATTATTCGAGACTTGCCGCACAGTAGTAGCCTGTTGGCCTGGAAAGGCATCCCTGAACAGGCGAACCAATTCAACTATCTGTGTGAGCTGGCATATAACCTGGAAGGCGGAAACCTGATGGACTATGGGATATCCTCCAGCTCGCAGCTGGCCTGGCACATCAATGAGCTCCGGACACAGAAGAACCTGCCCGCTTATCTTAGGGACGCGGTAGCGAGCCGGCGAGAGGATGACACGGCCAGCGAGGCCATAAATCTACGTCTGAAGTTCATCAGAAACATGGTGTGCTTCCGATTGCCACGGGACATCATGGCCATCAACAAGATCCAGGCCGACGTATTGAGCAGAAGAGGGATCGAACCGGGAGATTTCAGCTTCTTCGCTGAGCAGCTTGAGAACCTGTTCCTCGACCCCCTACTCACCGCCCTGGATGAATATGGGGTTCCCACTCAGATTTCTACCCAGATCAAAAACTTGATCCTGCCGTCGGAGCATTTGAACGACTTGCTGGGCAAACTCCGAGCATTGGCCCCTCGAGTAGAACGACTTCAGCTGAGTAGCTTTGAAAAAAGCTTAATGCATTGGGCGGTAGCCGAAATGTAGTGAGCTTTCACTTTGGCTGCAGAACAGATTGGATGGCGAAAGATGAGTGAATTGCCCCCCGGCTTTCTCGGCAGTGAACGACTGCTTTCGGCCCAGATTGTGTAAAAACGTCCTGACAAATCCTTGCTATGATTTCCGACAATTCCATCGCAAGGGAAACCCATGAAACGGTTTATCCAGGGTGAACACCGAGGTCAAAGCACCTTGCTTCCCGAAAGCCTCGACGACTACGTCAGCGATACCAATCCAGTGCGCGTGGTCGATGTCTTCGTTGATGAGCTCGACCTAGCCACACTGGGTTTCGGTGGCGTTATTCCAGCCGAAACCGGCAGACCTGCTTATCACCCTGCGATCCTGCTGAAGATCTATATCTACGGCTACCTGAACC
>MDTG01132283.1_pt1 | contig 18519 bp, 16 predicted proteins | sample 811421 | NCBI WGS metagenome assembly MDTG01 (sample SAMN05326645, study PRJNA326480) | marine metagenome | isolation source: seawater | place: Pacific Ocean: South East | collected 2011
AATTATTTTAATAATAGGACTTTCACGTAAATCATTAATATCTTTTTTATAAGCTGCTCCTAAAATAAAAACCTTATTTTTTTTATTTTTCTTTAAATATTTTTTTATGTAGTCAACTAGTCTCACTGGCATATAATTATTAATTTTTACTGCTAAATTAATTATGTCTGTTGTAAAATTATTTTTTTTTGCCAGCCAAGATAAATACATTGGATCTATAGGGATGCAATGGCCTCCAACACCAGGTCCGGGATAAAAAGCCTGAAACCCAAATGGCTTTGTTTTACAGCATTTAATTATATCGAAAATATTTAAATTAATTTTTTCTGCTAATACCTTTGCTTCATTTGCTAGTGCTATATTTATGTTACGGTATGTATTTTCATAAAGTTTAGAAAATTCTGCTGTTTCTATATTTTCTGCAACATGAATCTTGTTAATAAATTTTTTATAAAAGATTTTAGTTAATTGCTTGCAATTATTAGTATATCCAGAAACTACTTTGTTAATTTCACTTAAGGAATAATATTTATTTCCTGGATCCTCTCTTTCTGGTGAGTAACCTACAAAAAAGTCTTTACCAATTTTAATATTTTTTTTTAATATTTTATTTATAATAAGATTTTTGGTTGTTCCAGGATATGTAGAACTTTCTAATATTATCAGCTGATTTAATTTTATATTCTGAAGAATATTTTTTGTTACATTGATAATATCAGAAAGATCAGGATTACTGTTTTTTAAAGGCGTAGGAACACATATAATGATTATGTCAGATTCTTTTATTTTTTTATATTTTTTAAATAATAAAAATTTTTTATTCTTTATTTTTTTTTTAAAATTATAATTTTTTACAGCATCAATTTTTATTTTATTATTTTCAATATCACTTATTCTAGATTGGTTTTTTTCAAAACCAAAAACTGTAAATTTTTTTTCCAAAAGTGTTTTGCATAATGGTAAACCAACATAACCCAATCCAATTACACTTATTATTGCTTTATTACTTTTGATCTTTTTTGCTAAATTTTGCATATATGATATAAAATTTTATAACGATTATTCTTTTAATGCTAAATCATAAAAACTTAAATATAGAAATTTTAAAAAAATATTACTTGTATTTTTTAACTTTTTATTCAGTAACTCTTTCTTATACTACTATTTTTGAGTTTCAAACAAGATATGTTGTTTACTCTCTTTCTCTTTTTATAATTTTTGAAATAAAAAAATTCGTTATAAAAAATAAAGGTTTATCATCAATTTTTCTAGTTATTATTATCCATCAATTTTATCAACAACCATCTTTTTTTTCGCAATCTTCTCTAATAATTGCAATTTGTTTATTTATTTTGGTCTACCAAAATTTGGATTTTTTTAAAAATAATTTAATCAAAATATTTTATTTTGCATTTTATTTTATAAATTTTTATTTATTACTTAGCTTCGTATTAAATCAAAATTTAACTGTTCAATATATTACTCCAGAGGATCCAGTAGATAAAAATCTTATAGAATACATAATTGCTAAATGTAGGGGTCTATATATTAATGAGAGTAATCTTATTTTTTTAGAAGCAACTCATGTTGGGATGATACTTCCAACGTTATATGCAAGTTTTTTACTTTATGAAAAAAATTCAAAATTAAAATTCATTTTTTCATTAATTTATTCCTTAATAGGATTAATATTATTTTCTAATACTCTATTAATAGGTAATTTAATTTTAATTATAGTATTTTTTTTTATTTTTAAATCTAAAAAAAAATATTTTTATGAAAAATTTATGGTTTTAATTCCAACTTTTTTTTTAATTATATTAATTTCTTTAAATCCAGATAAATGTTTTCAAAAAATATCTGAACTTACATATAATATAAAAAAATATGATATGAACAATTTAACTCTTGAGGAAAATATTGTTAAAGAAGAAAACTTAAAAAGCAATAGTTCAGATGAATTTTTAAAAGATATAGCTGGCAACATAATGAATCCAAGTTCTTTTGTTTATAAATTTCATCTATTACTTGTATTTGAAAATATTAAACAGAATCCTTTTGGTGTAGGTTTTAATAATTATAGTAAAAATTATAAAATATTTAAAAATAAAGAAAAAAATATTAAAACTATTTTTAATGATTTTATAATTTTAAATTATAATGATGCTGCTTCAAATGGTTTAAAATTACTTGGTGAGTTTGGTTTACTTATTTTAATTCCAATTATTCTTTTGATAAAATTTTCTATTTCTTTATCTATTGATAAAAAATTTAAATTGATATGTTGGGTTTTAATTCTAACACAAGCTATTAGGGGAGCAGGATACTTTAACTCAGGATTTATATTAATTGGTTTTTTAATAATATGCTTATCAATTAAATTAAAAAAAAATATATAATATGAAAATTTGTAAAAATTGCTTTTATGATAACACATATCCAGAAATATTTTTTAATCATGATGGTATTTGTAACTATTGTATACAAATAAATAATTTAGTAATTGAATATGGAACAGGTTTAGATAAGGGAAAAAAAAATTTTCAAAAAATTATTGATGAAATAAAAGTAAAACAAAAAAATAAAAAATATGATTGTGTAGTTGGGGTTAGTGGAGGAACAGATTCCTCTTATATGCTTCATATGTTGAAAAATATATACAATTTAAGAATTCTAGCTGTTCACTATGACAATACATGGAATACTGAAATTTCAACTAGAAATATATTTAAAATGGTTAAAAAATTAAATATAGATTTAATTACACATGTTGTGGATAATGATGAGGCTGATGATATTTTAAAAGCATTTTTCTTTTCTGGTGTAGGTGAAATAGATGGTCCAACAGATTTAGCAATGGCTTATGTTTTAAGATCTGAAGCTAGAAAATTTAAAATAAAATATATTTTCGAAGGTCACTCTTTTTTAGAAGAGGGAATAACTCCATTAACATCTAATTATTTTGATGGGAAATATATTCAATCTATACATAAAAAATATGGAAAAATTAAATTAAAAACATACCCATTAATGACCTTAAGTAGATTTTTAAAATCTATATTGATAGATAGAATTAAGTTTATAAGACCATATTGGTATATTAAGTACAATAAAGAACATGCAATAGAATTTTTGACAAATAATTATGATTGGAAATATTATGATGGTCATCATCTTGAAAATAGGATGACAGCATTTTATCATCAGGTTTATTTACCGAATAGATTTAAATTAAACTTAAAAATTAATTCAATTTCAGCAAAGTTAAGAAATAAAAGTATAAATTTACAACAAGCTAAAGATTTAATGAACAAGAAAGACAATAAAATTTCCGAAATAGAAAACTTTTTCAAAAAAAGATTAAATTTATCAGAAAATGAATACAAATATTATATGAATGCTCCTTTAAAAAATTGGAAAGATTTTCCTAATGATAAAAAAAAATTTGAATTGTTACGTCCATTTTTCTTTATTGCTTATAAATTTAATTTGGTACCAAAATCTTTTTATTTAAAATATTGTGTAAAAAAATAATGAAAAAAATTTATCTATATTCAATAATTTTTTTTGTAATTTTAATTTCTATTTTTTTTTATATTAAAAATAATAATCAACAAAAAAATTATAGTTTAAATAATTTTAAAAAAATTCACCCAAATGATTTCTCAGATGATTTGATCGATGGAGATTTATATTTAAAAGAAACAGATAACAGAAATGATGTTGTTAACTTCAATAAATCTTTTTTTGTTAATATAAATAAAATAAATTTTGAAGAAATTCATACTAACTTAGTAGATAATGAGGAAATTTTATCAGATGAAAATTTACCAGTAACAAAAATAAATTTCAAATTTTTAAATCAATTTTATAGTTCATTTTCTTATGGTAAAAAAAGTGATTTGAAAAAAGCTTTATTGATAATACCTGGATCTGGATCAAATCAATCTTCCAAAATATATTTGAATGATAAAGAGAATTATCATTATGGATTAAAAAGTGAATTTGATAAATATTTTGACATATATGTATTTATCAAACCTAATGAAGATTTTTTATCTTTTCACAATGGGTTTAATAAAATTAATTATGACTATATTTATAATTGGCACTTAAATAATGGTGGATCATATTCATTTTCATATATTTTACAGTCTATAGCATTCACAGAGTATTTAAAAAAAAATTATGGGGATGTTGTTGTTGCAGGCCTATCTCAAGGGGGGGAGGCTGCATTTATTAATTCTTTGTATACTGAACCAAAATATTCAATTATATCCTCTGGAGTTAGTTCATCTAATTTAGATTTAGAAATTGCTTCGCGTGACCAAATTGTTATACCAAATAAGTTTATTTATAATCAAAATTTTTTAATAAGTAATTTTAGTGATTTGAAAACTTTATTTTTATTTTCTTGGGGTAAAAATGAACATTCAATAGAATATAGATCAGAGGTAAAATCGAATAATACTTGTAATTTTTACAAGGATATAATTAAAATGAAATGTTTTTATGGAGATAAACATGAGTTTCCAATTAAATTTATAACAAGCATAATTGAAAAAAATTAAAATAATATTAAGTTGGTCATAATCTATGAAGTTTTTAAATAACATTATTCATTTAATTGAAAAATTATATTTTTATTTTTTTTATTGTCTTTATTTTTTTTTAACAAAAAAGAATATTTATGATTGGACTTTAGGTGTAACGGAAAATTGTAAAAACATTTATTACTTTAATAAAATCATTAAAAATTCCTATTCTGTTTGCTTAAACCCCGATGTATTTACACCAGAGATAAAATATGATTTTTTGTTTGAAGTTTCACAAAATAAATATTTAAATAAAATTAAAAAGTTTTTAGTTGGTCCTATTTTATTTGCTAAATTATCACATCAGTCAAAAAACTTTTTATACTTTTGGAATGATGGTTTTTTGCTATTTGACGATAACCGTGAATTTCAATTTAAATTTTTAAAAAAAAAAAATAAAAAAGTTGCATGTTTTTTTTGTGGATCTGAAATAAGGTCATATAAGCTTTCTATTAAATTAGAGAAAAAGTTTAAACTTGATAACCAAATTAGATATAGATTGATGGATAAAAAGTTTAAAGAGATTGATATTTTTGAACAAAAAATTAAAAAATTTTGTGAGATAGTTGATAACTATGCTGATATTGTTTTTAACTATGAAACTGACCAAATTAGTTATTTAAAAAAAAAATGTTATCCTTTTTTTTATAATTTTGAAGCAAAAAAATTTCCAATCAATTTAAAAAAATTTAATAATCTTAATAAGATTAAGATTGTACATGCACCTTCAAATCCCACTATAAAAGGAACACCTATAATAAGAGCAGCAATTCAAAATTTAAAAAATCAAAATTATAATATAGAATATAAAGAGTTAATTAATTTAAAAAATTCTGAGGTAATTAGAGAATTAAAAAAAAGTCATATAGTAATAAATGAGTTATATGGATATTCTCCTGGTTTATTTTCAATTGAGGGTATGTTTAATTCCTGTATGGTAATGACATCTGCTTCAGAAAAATATGAAACTATGCTTCCAAAACGAAGTTCAAATCATTGGGTAACTGTAAGTTATCTCAACTTAGAAAAAAAATTAAAATTTTATCTAAATAGAAAAGAAAAAATTAAATTTATTGCAAAAAAAGGTTATATTTGGGCAAATGAAAACGCTAATATAAATAAAAATATGCCTAAAATAAATAAAATACTCAATAAGTAATTACACATTTTTGAATTATGGATCTAAGTAACAAAAAATTTTTACTTATCGGTGGGGCAGGATTTATAGGTTCTCATACTGCAGAACTTTTACTTAAGCATGATGTAAAAGAAATTTTAATTTATGATAATTTTACTAGAGGTAAAATAAAAAATTTAAAAAATATAATTAATAATAAGAGAGTAAAAATTTTCGAACTAGCTGGAGATATTTGTCAGCCTGACCTTCTAAATAAAAGTATGGAAAATGTAGATGGTGTCTTTCATTTTGCAGCATTATGGCTTTTACATTGTCAAGATTTTCCAGAGTCTGCATTTAAAACTAATATTGAGGGAACTTTTAATGTCCTGAATTCATGTTTGAAAAACAATATAAAAAAACTGGTGTTCTCTTCTTCAGCGTCAGTATATGGTGACGCTAAATTTGAACCAATGACAGAGGAGCATCCATTAAATAATCAAAACTTTTATGGAGCTACAAAAATATGTGGAGAAGCAATGTTGAACGCTTATCATCACAGATTTAATTTACCATTTATTGGTTTAAGATACATGAATGTTTATGGTCCAAGGCAAGATACCAAAGGCGCATATGTAGCTGTTATTTTAAAAATTTTGCAAAATATTAAAAATAATATTCAACCCATTATTTATGGAGATGGTAGTCAATCATATGATTTTATAAGTGTTTACGATTGCGCAAAAGCAAATATTTGTGCAATGCAATCAGAAAAAAATAATGGATTTTATAATGTTGCTACAGGAATTAAAACATCATTAATTGATTTAACAAACAGAATTCTAACTTTAAAAAAATCAAATTTGGAGATAATTTTTGAAAAAAACAAAAATTCTTTTGTAAATAATAGAGTTGGATCCGTTGAAAAAGCTAAAAGAGATTTAAAATTTTTTTATGATATTAATCTTGATGATGGATTGAAAGACCTTATTGAATGGTATGACACACTTTAAGTTTTTAGAATAAATTACACCTTTATTAAAAATTTTAAAATGAAAAGTATATTAATAATTGGCGCAAGTTCATTAGTTGGCAAAAGCTTAATATCAAGATTAGGTAAAAATTTTAAAGTATTTGGGACGTACAACAAAAATAAAATAAATAATAAAAAATTTATTTATTTGAATTTAAAAAAAAAAAATTTATTTAAAATACTCAGTAAATTTAAAAATATACATACAGTAATATGGTGTGTTCAAAATAATAATATAAACTCAGGTTATAAAGAGTTTAATGAAATAAATATTTTTGGATTAATAAAAATAATGGAGTTTGTAAAAAAAATTAAAATCAAAAAATTTGTTTTTTTTTCTTCTGGAAGTATTTATAAAAGTAGTAGAAAAAAATTATCAGAAAACTCAAAATTAGAAATAAATAATAGCTACAGTTTAACAAAATCGTTGGGTGAAAAAATATGTGAAATATATAGTAAAGATTATAATTTTGATTTAATCATACTGAGACCTTTTACTATTTATGGTAAAAATCAAAAAAGTAGGCTTATATTTAATTTAATTTCTAAAATTAAAAAGGAAAGTAAAATTTTTGTAGATGGAAAAAATGGAATAAAGTTGTCTTGTATACATGTAAATGATATTCCTCCAATTATCAAATACTTAATAAATAATTATAAAAATAAGTATTCAATAATAAATTTATCAAGTCCTTACAGCTATACTATAAGAGAATTTTGTGATTTAATTTCAAAAAAATTTGATAAAAAAACTAAAATTATTTCAAATAGTAAAATAAAAAATTTAAATTATGTTAACAAAAATAATTTTTTAAGTAAAAAATTTAAATTTTTAACTTTCAATAATTTTTTAAGGGAGAACTTTTAGTCTATGTGCGGTTTAGTTGGGGTCTATTCAAAAAGTAAAAAAATAGACAAAAAAAATCTCCTGGAAATGTCAGACCAATTAATTCATAGAGGACCAGATGGAGAAGGTTATTATTTAAATAAAAATATTGGATTAGCACACAAAAGACTTTCAATCGTCGATTTAACTAAAAATGCATCACAACCTTTTGTTAGTCCAAACAAACGTTTTTTTTTGGTATACAATGGGGAAATTTATAATTTTAGAGATATAAAAAAAAAACTTATTAGTAAATACAATTTTAAATCTCAATCTGATACAGAAGTTATATTGTATGCTTTTTCTGAGTGGGGTCCTGATTGTTTTAAATTATTTAATGGAATGTTTTCGATTGCTATATGGGATAATAAGTTAAAAAAAGTCACTCTTGCAAGAGATAGATATGGGATGAAACCATTATATTATTATTATGATGGAAAGAATTTAGTTTTTGGATCTGAGATAAAATCAGTTCTTAAAAGTAAATTTTATAAGCGAGAAATTGATTATTATGGTTTAAGTGAGTATCTCACATTTCAAAATTATATATCTGAAAAAACTTTATTTAAGAATATTTATTTATTTCCACAAGGAAATTATGCTGAGTTTAACTCTGATTTAAAATGTAATTTTACCAAATTTTGGGATTTTAATTTTTTTAATAAACATTATTCCTTGAATAGAAATTATAAAAACGAGCTGATAAAAAAGATTGATATAGCAGTAAGAAGACAAAGTTATGCAGATGTTAATATTAATTCGTATCTAAGTGGAGGCATAGACTCAGCTTCTGTAGTACAAAGTGCAAAAAAATATTTAAAAAATTTAAAAACTTTTACAGTTGGATTTGATTTAAACTCTGCTTCTGGTATAGAGCTTTTTTTTGATGAGAGAAAAAAAGCTGAAAAGATATCGTCTATATTTAAAACAGATCATTACGAAAGTGTTTTAAAAAGTGGAGATTTTGAAAAATGTATTGATGAGCTTGTTTATCACGTAGAAGAACCAAGGGTTGGGCAATCTTATCCAAATTTATTTGCATCAATTTTAGCCAGAAAATTCGGTAAAGTAGTTTTTTCAGGTATTGGTGCTGATGAGCTCTTTGGAGGATATCCATGGAGGTATATACAAATAAAAAAAAAAATTAACTTTGAAAAATTTATAGAGGTTTATTTTGATAGATGGAAAAGACTTCCAGGAAATACATTATTAAATCATTCTAATTTTCCATTAAAAAAAAAAGATTATGAAGAATATAACTATGAAAAATTCAAAGAGATATTTTCTTCTATTAAAAAAACAATAGTAAGTCCAGATGATGCAATCAATTATTGCATGTATTTTGAATCAAAAACTTTTTTGAATGGCTTATTAATTGTAGAAGACAAAATATCTATGTCGAAAGGATTAGAGGTTAGAGCTCCATTTTTAGATAATGATTTAGTTGATTATGCAACAAAAATACCAAATAACCTTTTATTTTTAAAAGGTAAATTAAATGAAAATGAAAATAATTTAGAAGAAAAATATAAACAATTTACAAAAGGTAAGTTAATTTTGAGAAAATCTCTAAAAAATAATTTACCAAAAGAAGTCGTTTATGATCGAAAACAAGGTTTCTCAGGCCCAGATAAATCTTGGTTTAGAGGAGATAGTATTGATTTTGTTAAATCAGAATTAAAAAAATTGCCAAAGTTTCTTAATAGAAAAGCTGTTTTGAAAATTTTTAATGATCATGTAAGAAAAAAACACAATTTAAGATTAACTTTATGGTCGATTATATATTTGATAAAGTTTTCGAAAATATTTAGTTTAAAACAGTAAATATAATTTCATTAATATTTGTAAATTTAATTTATTAGAATATAAACTTCATTTTATGAGAATTTTAGGAATTTATAACGGTAAGAATGCATCAATTACATATTTTGACGGAAAAAAAATTGTGTTTTCTGTATCTGAAGAAAGATTTAATAGAACAAAAAATTACAGAGGCTATCCCTATCATTCAATAAATTATTTATTTAAAAAATTTAAAATAAGACCCAAAAATATTGATGTAGTTACTTGTGGAGCTTGGAATTATCCATCAGAAGACGTAATGCGAGATTATTTTGATAATTCAAATACATGCCTGCATCCATGGAAAAGATATTATCACTCATTAAAATCGGATCATGATTTTAAAATAGAATTTATAAAAAAGACTACTAAACTTTTTCCTGATGCTGAAATCAAAATATATGATCATCATTATTCTCATTTTTATTCGGCCAAAACTAGTTCAGGATTTAAGAATGGTTATGGAATTGTATCAGATGGAAGAGGTGATGGACAAAGTTTGTCGATTTGGAAATTTAATTCAAACAAAATAAAAAAAATAAAAGGTTTCTCTGAATTAAGAAGTTACGGAGCATTTTATGGAAGTATCACTTCCTTATTAGGATTCAAAGCTGATAGACATGAAGGGAAAATTACTGGATTAGCGGCTTATGGAAAAAATACAGATTTAGTAAAGTCTTTTAGAAAATATATTAATTTTCAAAAAGGAAAAATAAATACATCAAAGAATTTTTTGCCATTTATTAAACCAATAAATTTGAAATATCTTAAAGAACTTACAAAAAAATATTCTAAAGAGGATATTGCGTACGCAGCACAAAAAATTTTAGAAGAAAATATAATTAAAATAATTAAATTTTATATTCCACCAAATAAAGATTTGGTCGCTGCAGGTGGAGTATTTGCTAATGTAAAATTAAACCAAAAAATAAGAGAAAATTATAATATAAAAAATTTTTTTATTTTTCCCGAAATGTCAGATGGTGGAATTTCGTTTGGAGCTGTTTGCGCTTACTTGGATGAAAAAAAAATAAAAATTCAAAAAATTAAAGATATGTTTTTGGGACCAAATAGCAAAATAGAAATTAAAAATAAAAAAAAATATATAATTCAAAATTTAAAAAATAAAAAAATACTTGATAAACTAATTGATCAAATTAATGAAGGGTCCACTGTAGGGATTTTTAGTGGAAAGAGCGAATTTGGCCCAAGAGCATTAGGTAATAGAAGTATTATATTTAAACCTACTGACAAAAAATTAAATGACATTGTTAATAAAAAATTAGGAAGAAATGAATTTATGCCATTTGCACCAGTGGTATTATCTAAAGATATGAAAAAATTATTTGTAAATTTAAAACAAAATGATCAAAATTTAAAATTTATGACTACCTGTTACAAGTGTACCCATAAGATGGTTAAATTATCTCCATCTGTTGTACATGTTGATAAAACTGCAAGACCACAGGTAATTGATAGTTCAATAAAAAATAAAATTTATTATAAAATCTTAAATGAATTTTCAAAAAAATTTAAAATTCCATGTTTAGTCAATACGAGTTTTAATACTCATGAGGAGCCTATAGTTAATAATGTAAATGAAGCTATAAAAATATTAGAAAAAAAAGTAATTGATTATTTAATTGTAGAAAATCTTTTAATTAAGTTAAAAAAATCTTGAAATAAATAATTAAATTAAATGGATAATCTTAAAAAACTATATTTTTTATTAACTGACAATCAGCAAAAAGCTGTTACGTTAATTTTTATTTTTCTATTCTTAAGTTCTTCTTTGCAGTTTATAGGTCTAAGTTCAATTCTAATCGCATTTAAAATTATTAAAGCGCAAGAAATATCTGATTTAGGAAATATTATAAATGCTTTTTATAATTTTTTTAATTTTCTTGATTTTCTCTTTTTTAAAAAAGTTGCAATTTTTCTTCTTTTCGTAATTGTAATTTTAAGTGTATTAATTACATTCCTAAATCATATTATAGTCTCATATTTTTCACATTCATTTTCTCAAAAATTAGAGGCAAAAATTTTTTCATTCTATGTTAAATGTGAATATTTTTTTTTTACAAATGATTCAACTAATAGAATCATTTCAAATTTTAAAGATCATATACCCAGAGTAACAACAAATTTAGTACCAGCTTTATGTAATCTTGTTACTTCGTCTGCAACTCTTTTAACGATATTTATTTTTACAATATTTATTGATTATGAATTATCAATTATTATATATTCTTCACTGGGTCTTATTTATTATTTTTTATTTGTATTTTTAAAAAAAAAATTAATTTCGATAACAAATGAACTAATTTTTACTTCAAAAAGTAAAACGAAAGCAACTATTGATGCAATTAACAATATAAAAATAATTAAATTTTTTTTAGATAAGGATATATATTTAAATAAATTCTATAAACTCAGTAGTCAGATTGTAAAAAATTCTGTTAAAATATTTTTGATTGATGTATCTCCAAGAGTTATGTTGGATGTGCTTCTATATTGCGGCATGATAATAGCATTAATTATCTTTTATGATAGGTCTGAAAATGTTCTAATAATGGATAAACTTCTATTTTTTGCTATAGCTGCATCTAAGGCTTTGCCAACAATCAATCAATTATATTCTTCAGTAGTGCTAATAAAATATTCAACTATATCTTTGAATGAAGTAAGTAACGAAATAGAAAACCTAACAATTGATGCAAAAAAAACTAGAATTCAAAAAGAAAAAATTTATTTTAAAAAAACAATTACACTTAAAAATATAGATTTTGAATTTTTAGGAGGAAATTTTAAATTAGAAAATTTAAATGTAACTATAAATAAAAATGACATAATTGGTGTTTGTGGTCCCTCTGGATCAGGAAAAACAACATTTATAGATTTATTAAGTGGAATATATAAACCTAAAAAAGGAAATCTCTTAATTGATGACAAGGAAGTGAGTGAGAGAACAATCGATAGCTATAGAGATTTAATAAGTTATGTTTCGCAAGAAAATTATATCGGTGATTTAACTATTAAAGAAGCAGTAATTTTAGGTCATGTATTAAATGATGAAATTAATTTATCAATTACAGATGAAAAAGTTAGAGACTCTTTAGAAAAAGTAGAATTGTTAAATTTTGTAGATCAGTTACCTCAAAATATTAACACTAAACTTGGAGAAAAAGGAATAAAGTTAAGTGGTGGACAAAAACAAAGACTTACTTTAGCCAAAGCATTTTTTACTCAATCAGAAATTTTGATACTTGATGAACCTACCAGTGCAATAGACCAATATACTGAGGAAAAAATATTAGACAGACTTTATAGTGATGTACAAAAAAATAATCAAACTTTGATATTTATTTCACATAGACTAAAAAGTTTAAAAAAAACAAGTAAAATAATTTTTTTAGAAAACGCTAAAATAAATTTCATAGGAAAATACGAAGATTTGATTGACGAACAGGGAAATTTATTAAGAACTTAAACTTCTTGAAAATTAAATTAGTTGTTTATAATTAAATATAATAGAGAAAAAAATGACCATTATTAATAGAGAAGTGAATGTTATTGACTGTAGTTTAGGTAATATAGGATCAGTAATCAATTTAATTAAAAAATTAGATTTCAATCCTAATATTGTTACAGATCCCAAAGAATTTAATTCCTCAAATAAAATTATTCTTCCAGGGGTTGGTCATTATGATCAGTGTATAAAAAACTTAAAAAAAAAAAACTTTACGATTCTTTAAAAGAAAAAATTTTTTCGGATAAATTTTTTTTTTTAGGTATATGTGTTGGGATGCAAATATTATTTGATGAAAGTGAGGAAGGTCAAGAAGATGGAATAGGTATTTTTAAGGGAAGTGTGAGAAAGTTTATTTCTGACAAAAAATTCAAAATTCCTCATATGGGATGGAATTCTTTAATTTTAAAAAATAAAAAATTAAAAGTAAATTTAGATAATCGTGTTTATTTTTGCCATTCTTATTATGCTGAATGCAAGGAAAAATCAGATATTGTAACTGTCACTAGTCACGGTAATGAATTTCCATCTATTGTTGGAAAAAAAAAGATTTATGGTTTTCAATTTCATCCAGAAAAAAGTTATCAAACTGGTGAAAGTTTAATTAATCAATTCATAAACTTATAAATGTTACAAAAAAGAATAATTCCTCTCTTATTACTTTCAGAGAATAAAATTGTTAAAACTGAAAAATTTGAAAATCCTAAATATGTTGGAGATCCACTAAATGTATTAAAAATTTTTAATGAAAAAGAGGTTGATGAGTTAATTTTAGTAGATATCTCCATTAGAAAAAAGAATTATAATCTTCAAATTGAACTATTGAAGCAATTTGCATCAGAATGCTACATGCCAATTACTTATGCAGGTGGAATTGATAATTTAAAAGATGCAGAGACAATCCTGAGCTTAGGTTTTGAAAAAATTTGTGTTACAAATATGTTTTTTAATAATCCAAATACAATTTCTATAATCGCAAATAATTTTGGAAAACAAAGTGTTGTTGTTAAATTTGATCTAAAAAAGAATTTTTTTGGTCAATTTAAATTGTATGACCATTTTAATAATAAATTAAGTAAAATTGAAATTAATGAAGCTATAGATAAAGCAATTTCACTGGGTGCAGGTGAAATAATCGTAAATTTTGTAGACAATGAAGGAATGAGAACAGGTCTACAAAATAAACATCTGGAAAAAATTAATTTAGATATAAATGTACCTATCATATTATCTGGAGGAATTAATTCGTTAAAAAATATAAAAAATTTATTTGAGTTTAATATAGATGCTGTTGCTGTTGGATCTTTATTCGTTTATTATGGTGTTCATAAGGCTGTTTTGATAAGTTACCCTAGTCCTCAAGAGAAAAGAGAAATTTTAAAATAAGTTAATGTTTATTAAAATTTTAATTACTTAGGTTAATTTAAATTAATTTTTTTTCATATATTTTGAGTAAATTTATTTAAAATTAATAATGATTTTTATTGATATTATGTGTAAATAAATTCTCAAGCATATGTCAAATCAAACAATTAATCAAATTTGTAACCGATGTGTTATGGATACAACTGCTGCAGATATTAAATTTGATAAAGATGGAAATTGTAATTATTGCTCAGACTTTTTGAATTTGAAAAGATTTTATTCATTTACACCTGATGAAAAAAAAAAATTGTTAGAAAATTTTGTAAAACAAATAAAAATAAAAAAGTTAAAATATGATTGCATAATTGGTTTATCTGGAGGAGTTGACAGTTCTTATACTTTAGTTAAAGCAGTAGAATTAGGTTTAAAACCCCTCGCTGTTCACATGGACAACGGCTGGAACAGTGAGCTGGCTAATAATAATATATTTAATTTAGTAAAAAAACTTAACGTTGATTTATATACTCATGTTATCGATTGGGATGAGTATAAAAATCTCATGTTAGCATTTTTTAAAGCAGATGTGATTGATGTTGAACTTCTTTATGATAACGCAATGTTAGCAGTAAACTTTCAGCAGGCCTTAAAACATAATACTAAATTTATATTATCTGGCACAAATACAAGTACAGAGGGCATGAAAATCCCAAAAAATTGGTCATGGTTTAAAAATGATGCAAGAAACATAAAATATTTAGGGAAAAAATTTATGAAACAAAAACTTATTACTTTTCCAAGCTATGGTACTTTTGATTATATTTATTGTGAATTTTTCAAAAAAATAAAATGGGTAACATTTTTAGATTATTTTGATTATCAAAAAAATAAAGCTTTAGAGGTTTTAAAAAATAATTATGATTTTAAGCCATATGAGTATAAGCATTATGAATCTATATTTACTAGATTTTATCAAGCTTATATTCTGCCAAAAAAATTTGATGTTGATAAAAGAAAATTACACTTAAGTAATTTAGTAATCACGGGACAAATGCAAAGAGAAGAAGCAATAAAAAACCTTGAAGGGTCTCCTTATCCTTCAATCGATATTCAAAAATCAGACATTGAGTATTTTTTAAAAAAAATGAATTGGAGCAAAAGTGATTTAGATGATTATATAAATAGAGCTCCAGTTAGTCATTTAGTATATAAGTCGGAGTTGCCAATGTGGAATATTCTAAAGAAAACATATAACTTTATAAAATTTAAAAAATGATTTTAAAAAATTTAAATCAAAAAAAATATACTGAAAACATTAGTTTTTTTTTAATTAATCTATTTATTATTTCAAATTTAATTTTTTGGGACTTTACCATTTTTGATTTAAACATTAAAAATTTTTACTTAATTTTTTTTCTTTCTTTTTTTTTTATAAATAAAAAAGTTGATATTAAAAAATTTACATTTTTATTATTTATTTTAGGAATTATAATTTTTCATTCTTTAATTGAAAATATAGATTCTAATCGTTTAGTAAAGGTTTCAATATTATTTTATTTAACAATTTTTTTTATTTTTTTCAATTTTGATAAAATTAAAGATACATTAGGTAATTGCATAATTTATTGTTATTATATTATAGTTTCTTATTTTTTTTTATATGTTCCTATAAAATTGCTTCAATTAGAAAATTTTAATAATTTATTTGATTTTTTATTTTATAAGTTTTCCATTTATTGTAATGGACTTAATATTAATTCATTAAATCTTATTTTTTCTGAAAATTCTCATTTGGGGATGATATTCCCTGCTTTACATTTATATTATATTTTAAAGACAAAAAACAATTTATACTTATTTATTTTTTTAAATGTTCTTACAATTTTAATTATTATTTTATTTAACTCATTAACAATGTTTATGTCTTATTTCATTTTTTTTGTAATTTATTTTTTTTTATTAATTTTCAAAAAGTTAAAAACTGAAAAAAAAACAATTTTTTCTATTTTTGTAATTTTTTCTATAGTCTTATTTTTCATGCTTAGTTTTCAAGGATGTAAGGTAAAATTTTTTGATATCTTTTATAGTTACCTATATAAAAAAATTGACGTGATAGAAAACGTAACAACTGTAGATAAATTAAATAATAAAAATAATATTGAAAATAAAAAATTTTATAAAAACAACGAAAAAATTAATAATATTCTAAATACATTATATGAAAATGTTAAAAATCATAATAATCTTTTTGAATATGATGAAGAGAAGGCAATAAAATTTCAAGAAGATTTAGCTTTTCATCATCCTAATGTTAGCTCACTAACTTATGTTAAACATGCAAGGTTAACTCTCATTGCGTTGAAAGATAAACCTTTTGGTTGGGGATTAAATAATTATGGGTTAGCTTTCTTTAAATATTCAGATGATATTGAAATGAATATAGCAAATCATTTTAGAAACAGACATATGTTTGCAAATTATAATGATGGTGCATCAAACTTATTTAAATTACTCGTTGAATTTGGAATATTAAATATTTTTATATTTTTTACTATTTTTAAATTTTTTAAGTCTGATGTTGATATTTATTTGAAAATTTTTCTTACCGGTTTGACTTTAACTACCTTTGTTAGAGGTGCAGGTTATTTTAATGCATCATTTTTATTTTGTATTGTATTAATTACCATGATGACTTATAAAAAATTCAGGTTGTTCGAGTGACGAAAAAAATTAATTTTGCATTAGTAGGTTGTTCCGGCTTTATTGCTAAAAAACATGTAATTGCAATAAAAAATTTAAAACATAATTTAAAAATGGTATTAGATGTATCAGACTCTGCTGGATATTTAGATAATTTTTTCCCAGATTGTATTTTTTTCAAAAATTATACTGATTTTTTTAAAAAAATTAAAATATACAATATACATTATATAGTTTTATGTTTGCCTAACTATTTGCATTTTAAATATATCAAGCTTTCTTTAGAAAAAAATTGCAATGTTATATGTGAAAAACCAACTGTAATTAAATATTTAGATTTAATTAAAATTAAAAAATTAGAAAAAAAATATAAAAAAAAATGTTATTCAATCTTTCAACTAAGACTTGACAGCGAATTAATTAAATTAAAAGAAAAAATTAAAAAATCTTCAAAATATTATAAAGGTAATTTAACTTATATAACATCAAGAGGTGACTGGTATTCAAAATCTTGGAAAGGTAATGAAAAGTTATCAGGTGGTATAATTTATAATATTGGAATTCATTTTTTTGATCTACTTAGTTGGTTTTTTGGTGAGGCTATAAATGGTAAAATTGCTTTAAAGTCAAAAAAAACAATGAGAGGATTTATAGAGTTTAAAAATGCTAAAATAAATTGGCTTTTATCGACGGATAAAAAAAAACTCCCAAACCAAAAAATTTTTGCTCATAGAAAATTTAGACTGGGTAATAAAGATATAAATTTAAGTAAATCATTTTTGGATTTACATTTAATTAGTTATAAAAATATTTTACAAAAAAAAGGTATATTAGTAGAAGATATAATTACAACTTATAAAAATATAAATAAAATAAAAAATGGATAAAAAAAAATATTTTTGTCACTCAACATCACTAATTGATAAAGATGTGAAAATTGGTAAAAACACAAAAATCTGGCACTGGTGTCATATTTCTGAAAATGTTAAAGTAGGAAAAAATTGTATAATAGGTCAAAATGTTTTCATTGGAAAAAATGTAAAGATTGGAAATAATGTAAAAATTCAAAATAATGTATCAATCTATGAGGGTTTAATCATTAGTGATGATGTTTTTATAGGTCCATCTGTTGTTTTTACAAACGTCAAAAATCCAAGAAGTTTTATAGACAGAAAAAAAGAATTTAAAAAAACTTTTATTAAAAAAGGTGCAACTATAGGAGCAAATTCGACAATAATTTGCGGAGTAAGTATTGATTCTCATTCTTTTATAGGAGCAGGGTCAGTTGTAACTAAAAACGTAAAAAAAAATACCTTAGTATTTGGCAATCCTGCCAAGTTTGTACGTAAGATCAATAAAAAAGCAGAAAAAATATGAAAATTGATTTCTTTGGTATCACTAAACAAAATAAGAAAGTAAAAAAAAAAATAAAATTAAAAATTGATAAACTATTCA
>MDTG01013761.1_pt1 | contig 18518 bp, 13 predicted proteins | sample 811421 | NCBI WGS metagenome assembly MDTG01 (sample SAMN05326645, study PRJNA326480) | marine metagenome | isolation source: seawater | place: Pacific Ocean: South East | collected 2011
ATGAGACGCCTCATAAAGTTATTAACTTAGATAAACTCACTTATGCTGGTAACCTTCAGTCTTTAAAAAGCATTGATAATTCTGAGCGTTATACTTTTGTGCAGGCCGATATTTGTGAACGTGCGCATGTTGACGAAATACTGAATACACATAAACCCGATATTATAATGCACCTTGCGGCTGAGTCGCATGTTGACCGCTCTATTGACGGCCCCGGTGAGTTTATTAAAACTAATATTGTAGGCACATACACGCTACTCGAGGTTGCAAAAGATTATTGGAATACATTACCCGAAGCACCAAAACAGGCGTTTAGGTTTCATCATATCTCTACTGATGAGGTATATGGTGATTTACCCCATCCCGATGAGTGTGGGGCTAATGAAAGTTTACCTTTATTTACTGAACAAACACCTTATGCGCCAAGTAGCCCATATTCAGCCAGTAAGGCAAGTTCTGACCATTTAGTAAGAGCTTGGCAGCGCACCTATGGCTTACCTGTCGTTATTACTAATTGTTCTAATAACTATGGGCCATTCCATTTTCCTGAAAAACTAATACCGCTAGTGATTTTAAATGCGTTAGAGGGTAAGTCGTTACCTATTTATGGTGATGGTTCACAAATACGTGACTGGCTGTACGTTGAAGATCATGCCCGTGCGTTATTCAAAGTGGCTACACAGGGTAAAGTGGGGCAAACGTATAATATTGGTGGTCATAATGAAAAAACCAACCTTGAAGTGGTCACTACTATTTGTACAGAGCTTGATAAGTTAATAAGTGAAAAACCCCACGGGCTTAAATCGTTTACTGACTTAATTACATTTGTAAAAGATAGACCAGGACACGACAGGCGCTACGCTATCGATGCTTCAAAAATGGCCAATGAGCTTAATTGGCAGCCACAAGAAACGTTTGAGTCGGGCATTAGTAAAACGATTACGTGGTATTTAGATAATTTAGATTGGTGCCAACAAGTGCAAAGTGGTAATTATCAGCGAGAACGATTAGGAGAGAATCAATGAAAGGAATTATTTTAGCCGGTGGCAGTGGCTCTAGGTTGCACCCAATTACTGTAGGGGTATCAAAGCAAATACTACCAATTTACGATAAGCCTATGGTTTACTACCCGCTGTCGGTACTTATGCTCGCGGGTATTCAAGATATTTTAATAATAACAACGCCACATGACCAGTCGCAATTTCAAACCTTATTGGGTGATGGAAGTAATTTTGGGGTTAACTTAAGTTATGCAATTCAAGAAAAACCAGAAGGGTTAGCGCAAGCTTTTATTATTGGCGAAGACTTTATTGGCCAAGATTCTGTTTGTTTAATTTTAGGCGATAATATTTTTTATGGTGCTAACTTCTCGCCTAAATTAAAAGCAATGGCAAACATTGAACACGGTGCGTGTGTTTTTGCTTATCAAGTTAACGACCCTGAGCGTTTTGGCGTAGTTGAGGTTGATGAGCATTTTAACGGTATTTCAATAGAAGAAAAACCAGAAAAGCCTAAGTCTAATTACGCGGTTACAGGGCTGTATTTCTATGACAACACCGTTGTTGAAAAAGCTAAAAAAGTTATACCCTCAGCGCGTGGTGAACTAGAAATAACTGCGATTAATCAAGCTTATTTAGATGAAGCTAAGTTAAAAGTTGAAGTGTTAGGGCGTGGTTTTGCGTGGCTTGATACAGGTACACACGATAGCCTAATGGAAGCGTCGTTATTTGTACAAACAGTAGAAAAGCGCCAAGGCTTCAAAATAGCTTGCTTACAAGAAATTGCTTATAAACAAGGGTGGCTCACAAAAGAATCATTAATAGAGCAAGGTGAATCGCTTAAGAAAACAGGCTATGGTCAATATCTTTTGAAATTGGCTGAGGGTACATATTAATGTCTCAAAACACACATAAAGCAGTTACTAACTCAGAAAGCGAATCTGGCCTTGATCTTATTGAGCTCTGGTTAGTTTTATGGAATAAAAAGTGGCTGATTATTGGGCTTTCGGTTTTATGTAGCGTTGGCGTTTTGTTGTTTTCATTAACATTACCGAACATGTATAAATCATCAATATTGTTATCCCCTCAAAAACAAGAGCAAAGTGGCGGCTTATCTAGCCTTGCGGGTCAGTTTGGGGGGTTAGCGAGCGTTGCAGGTATAAACTTGGGGGGCTCAGGGGATGAAACAGGTGTTTATTTAGAGATAATAAAATCGAAAGATTTTTTATACGAGTTTATTAAAAATAATAATGCAAAGGTAAATTTATTTGCGGCAAAAGAATGGGATAAAGAATCGAAGACGTTAAAACTTAACAATGATTTATACAAAGATGGGCAGTGGTTAGTTGATAAGAAAACTCAAAAAACATTAGAGCCCACAATGTATAAAAGCTATGAACTTTTTTTGAAAAAGCTGACTGTAAATCAAGATAAAATAACAGGCTTAGTCGAAATCGAGTTTGAGCATATTAACCCTCACACTTCTAAAGAGTATGTAGAAAATATTGTTAAGTTAATTAATAAGTCAGTCAGGGAACGTGAAATAGCTGAAAAGAAAGAAAGTATTAAATTTCTTAAAGAGCAGCTATCTAAAACTAACGTAGCTGAGATGAAAAACGTATTTTATACGATTATTGAAGAACAAACCAAAGCAATGCTGTTAGCTGAAGTACGTAAAGAATTTGCGTTTAAAATAATAGAGAGCCCGATAGTCGAGGAGCAAAAGTCAGCACCAAACCGTGCTGTTATTTGTATTTTAGGTGCCGTTTTTTCAGTGTTTTTCATATGTGTAATGGTTTTGTTAGTGCACTTTATTATGCTCAATAAAAAACAGAGTAACCTTAATTAAATGTCTGCAGGTGTATTAATTTGAACCTTGCAAAGCAAACAGATCTAACTTATTTACCAAAAGTGATTGATGCTAAGCTTAGCATTATAGGTTGCGTGTTATTGTTGACGTGGCTCTTTTTACCATTTATTGCGTGGGTCGTTGGTGTGCTTATTTATGCTTTTTCTACACAAAGAACAAGGCTTGATAATGTATTGGCAACGTTAGTTATGGTTTCTCTTGCAATACTAATAGCGTCTCGTCAAATAGGTTATTTGTGGGGAGGGGCTGATGATATGCCATCTTATTTGATGGCTTATGAGCGTTATAATAACTTTGGTAATATGCTTGCGACATCTTTACTCTATGCTAAACATGCTGATGTGTTATTTGGATTTTATAGCTGGTCTGTAGCTGCAATAACAAGTAATCATGCATTTTTATATTATTTTATCACTTTACTTTTAACCTACGTATTAATTTGGAAGTTTTGTAAATTAGTACATAGCCCAAGCCCATTAATATGCTTTTTATTAATAGTGTTTTTTTACAAGTTTTTCCAGGCCCAATGGCATTTGATTCGAGCTTGTATGGCTGTTCCTATTTTACTATATGCTATTTTTTATGCACAAAATAATAAAAAACAAGGCGTAGCAATTTTTATTATTGGTGGTTTAATTCATTTTTCTACTAGCTTTTTATTATTACCTCTACTTGTTTTTAATAAACAATTAAGTAAAAAATGGAGTGTAAGTGAAATTGCAAACTTAATTATCGGTTTTATTTTAGTTGCTGTTTTTGGCGTGATAGCCGTTAAAATTTTAGGTTCAGTAATAAATCACTATATGCTAAATAAAATTTTGACGCGATTAGTATTTGAGCCCAGTTTTTCAAAACTTCCCTCGCTGGCCTTTTTTATATTTATTAATCTAATTGCATTACCTGGATATTTAAAAACCAATAATAAAAGTTATATACGACTATTTAATACTGTAAGTTTTTTGTGTTTACTCAGCTTTGTCGCTTTGTTTTTTATAGGTGATGAACTCCATAGAATCTTACTGCCACTGTACTTATTGTATGCGCCTTTAATGCTCTTTGGATTAAAATATATTACACCTAAACTCCTTTCAGGTAGTTTTGTTTTTATAGTGATGGCATTTCACCTATTTGCATTTTCATATGTGCTTTTTATCAATGAGAGTAATTTTTTTCACCAAGATAGTGCCTATCGCCACCCAATTGAAAATCGTGGGATAGACTACCTTTTAAGTTTTAAACGCTTCTACGATTCAGATATTTCTTATTATGATGGTTACCGAAATAAGTAACATAATCTTTTTATCTAGGCTTCAAAATGAATAAATTAATTACAGTTATTATACCTACGTATAAACGAGCCCATGCTTTACCAAAAGCAATAAACAGTGTTAAACAACAAAGTTATTTGAATTGGGAAGTCGTTATTGTTGATGATAACTCACCTAATAGCGCAGCTAGGGATCAAACTGCTGCCGCAATAGCGCAGTTTGAGGATAAAAGGATTAGATATATTTGCCATGACGCTAATAAAGGAGCATGCCAAGCAAGAAACACAGGACTTGATGCGGCTTCAGGTGAGTATGTTGCTTTTCTTGATGATGATGATATCTGGCAACCAAATAAATTAGAGTTACAAGTAGCAGCTCTTGAAAGTGAAAATGCTGACATTTGTTACTCAGATATGTATTTAGAATATCAAGGGCGGAAAAAGTACTTTACTTGTTTAGAGCAAAGTAATTTATATACGTCTTTGTTAAGTCAAGGTTTTGGTATTTGCACTTCTGCATTGCTTGTATCAACTCTAGCGATTAGAGATGTAGGGGGCTTTGACAACACTTTACCAAGCATGCAAGATTACGATTTACTTTTACGCCTATCAAAAAAATATAACGCAATCCGTATAGCTGAGCCTCTAATTACCTATCAACTAGCTGATGATGGCATTTCATGTAATCCTGTTAATAAAGCGAATGGTCATCGCGCTATTATTAATAAATATCAAGAAGAGTATCAACGCTTAGGACTGTTTAGAGGTTTATCTCGTCAATATGAAAGTTTAGCTGATTTTGAGCTAAGAAGTGGCAACCGCACACTTGCAATAAGACATTATTTTAAGGCATTAAAAGTAACGCCTACATCAATGCGTGTGTATATAAAATTCGTATTTGGCAGTTTCTTTGGTAAAAAGCCTCTTGAGTATTACTTGTTTAAACGCCAACAGCGCTCTTCCGTCAGTATGGGCTCATAAGGAGATATCGTTATGCGAGGCATGTATATAAACTGTGACGAAAAAGAGCTTTCCTCATCGTTATCAGTAATGTCAGAGGAAAGTGCATTATTGTATTTTCCAGAGGGGTACTCGGATGGCTGTGTTATTTATGATTCCAATAGTTGGCCAAAACCACCTATTGAATTCACAAGTCATGGAGTATTTATTATTTCTGGTTGGTTTATTTATAAACAACAGTTAAACCCTCTAGCTTTACTTGCGAAAGATATTATTGAAGAGGGAGTTGATGTTTTAAATAATATTTTAGCTGGCGTATTTGTTTTATTTTGGGAGCGAAAAGAACAACAAATAATATTTACTGATGCATTAGGGCTGTCAACTCATTACATTGATAAATATGCAGGTAATATAAGAGTCGCGCCTAGTGTGAAGGCTTTAGTTACAGGGGGACACTCGTTAAACGAAAAGATGGAAAGCATCTTAGCCAAAAAGAATCATTTATTTGGAAACTTTACATTATTCAATGGCATTGAGCGATTATCGCCTGGAGCAGTTACAAAAATTGATTCTGAGTCGAGCTATATAAAGCTTTATGAACCTCAACCTTTAGAGGATTTAGGTGAATACGTTACTGAGTTAACTAAGTATTGGGATTATGACCAACGTATATTACCTTTAAGCAGTGGATTAGACTCTCGCTATTTACTAGCTAATGGCTCTTATAAATATGGTTTTACTTACGGCCCTGATAATTCGCCAGAGATTAAAATTGCAGGTAGCTTTAAGCATGACTTTAATCAATACTTATCTTTCGATTATAATAAAGAACCCCTTCATGAGAAGGAGGCAGAGATATTAGATGACATGTCGTACGGAACACTTAACCCAATACCTAGGTTATTTACAAACTATTTATATGTTTCAAAATATTATAACCAAGCAAAAGTTTTTTTTGATGGTTACTTAGGGGATTTGTTTCAGCGCGGTACTTATATTAACTTTAAAGGTAAGCGAGGGGAAATATTAAAGTTGATGCCATCAGCTTACCGCTTTTTTAGTTTTAAAGCGCAAACATTATTAAGATTACGTTATAAAGAGCTGAGTAAAGATGAGTTCGACATTTTATGGTATGACTTTAAAAATAAAACAGACTGTTTAGAACTCGATGATTATCAGAAAGTAACTTATTACGAATTTTTATATGGTCGAGGCGGGCGATATACTATTTTTGGCAGCAATATTTTAGCGGCTCAGTTCTTTACTATAGTATCTCCTTTTGCTACTAGAAAGGTTTTTGACTCATTTATCCAGCAAAATTATGCTAAGGCTGTTTCTTATAAAGCCTTGAAAAGCATTTGGCAAAAGACTGCTATTAAATACAAAAGTGCGCCTGTTGAATCTGGCTATTCTCCTTGCACTCAACCATTTTTCATCCCTTTTATACAAATAGCATACCGCTTAATGTTCCATTTTATTCCCTCTCGAGCTAACTATGGCGTCAAACTTAACCGTTTGGAGAAAGATAAAAAATGAGTAAGTTAACGCGCGTACTGTTTTTATCAAATATGGGACCCAGTATTAGCAAGCCTAACTCAGGCCGATTTGTGATGAATCAGTATGAAAGCTTAAAAGCTCAGCCCGATTTATTACTCGACTATTATTATCTAACCCAAGAAAAAACGTCATTATTTCGTAGGTTGTTTAGATATCCCGTTTTCTTTATGCGATTTGTGTTGAGGTATGTGTTTTCACTTCAAAAGCAGCATATAATTCATGTGCATTTTTATTTCCCAAATGTATTATTAGCCATTGCCTATAAGTGTTTTCGTAACTGGCGAGTTAAGATTGTAGTGACATTTCATGGTAGCGATATTTACTTGTACACACCACCTAGCTATTTATACAAAGCATGTACACATTTTGTAGACAAATATATTTTTGTGAGTGGAAAGCTTAAACAGCGGTTTTTTAAACCGGTTAAAAGTACTGTTTTAAGTGCTGGTGTAAATGATATTTTTTATCAGCAACAGGGTCAGCGTGAATATGAAAATAATAAGTTTGACCTAATTTTTGTTGGTCACTTAGATCAAAATAAAGGAATAAAAAGGCTGGAGGAAATATTAATAAACTTTCCTGATAAAGTGGATATTGCCATTGTAGGGGCTGGTGATTGCGACTTTATAGAGCGCTTAAAGGTTAATGAAAGAGTATCTATTACATACTTTGATAGCTTGACACCCACTGAGTTGGTAACAATTTATAACGAAAGCCAGCTGCTAATTAACTTATCATATAATGAGTCATTTGGTTTAGTGATGAGTGAAGCCATGGCGTGTGGAACACCTGTGATTGCAACAAAGACTGACGGAGCATGTGCTCAAATAACTCATGGTATTAACGGTTACTTAATCGAAAATGATGATAGTAGCGTTTGTGCTAGCACTATAAAAAGCATACAGCATATTATGAACATGCCAAAAAGTGACTACAGATATATGAGTGAAGATGCGATTAAGTCTGCGCAGCAATACCGTTTATCGTCAGTTACTAAAGAAATTTCTAAAATTTATAAAGAGCTTAGGCTGAGTACAATTAATGACTAATAAAGTAAATATAGGCGGCGTTAATATAGTTGCATGTCCTTCAATTAATGAGTTAATTGACAACTCTATTTTAAATTCAGATGGTGTCATTCCGGGGATGGCTATTGCTGTTAACCCTGAAAAAATAATAGCAGCAAAGAATGATCCCGATGTAATGGCTATTTTGCAAAATGCGACTGTGTGTTACCCCGATGGGGTTGGTGTATCCTATGTTATGTCTAAGCGTATAGGGAGCAAAGTTGCTAGAATTCCAGGGTGCGAACTTTGGGAACGCTTGATGGCGCGCTCTATAGAGAAAAAAATCCCTGTATATTTATTAGGTGCTACACAGGACACTGTAGAGCAAACAAACGATAAGTTAAATTTGCAGGGGGTAAATGTTGTCGGCTTTAAAAATGGTTACTTTAGCAAAGAACAACAACAATCAGTAATTGATGAAATTGTGAGCTCGGGTGCAAAAATAGTAAGTGTAGCTTTGGGCTCTCCTCGACAAGAATTGTTTATTTTTGAATGTATGAAACAAGCACCTCAAACTTTTTTTATGGGAGTCGGAGGGACTTACGATGTTTTTACGGGAAATGTTAAACGTGCGCCTAAATTGTTTAGAGTGTTAAATTTAGAGTGGCTATATCGATTGTCATCTCAGCCATCACGTTTATTTCGCCAAAGTAACTTATTAAAATACATATATTTTTATCTAACTAATAAAGTGTAATTAGTGGTTAGTGAAAATATATAATATTGATTAAATTGAGGTTTTAATGTTTAAAAAAGTATCAGTAATTGGCTTAGGCTACATTGGTTTACCCACAGCTGCGGTAATTGCTTCTCGTGGCATGAATGTTATAGGTGTTGATGTAAATCAGTATGCTGTTGATACCATAAATGCTGGTAATGTACACATTATAGAGCCTGATTTGGACATAGTTGTTCGCAGCGCAGTGCAAGCGGGTAATTTGCGAGCGACTACAATACCAGAAAAAGCAGATGCATTTATGGTGGCCGTACCTACTCCGTTTAAAGAAAATTATGAAGCAGATTTAAGTTACATTGAATCGGCAGCGAAAGCGATAGCACCCGTGCTTGAAAAAGGTAACTTAGTTATTTTAGAGTCGACGTCTCCTGTTGGTGCTACAGAAGAGCTTGCTAAGTGGCTAGCTGAAGCGCGTCCCGATTTAACATTCCCACAAACGTATGGAAGTGAGGCGGATATAAATGTTGCACATTGCCCTGAGAGAGTGCTGCCAGGCCATGTACTACGTGAATTAGTTGAAAATGACCGTGTAATAGGTGGAATGTCTAATACTTGCTCAGAGCAAGCCGTTAAATTATATAAAACATTTGTCGCTGGGGAGTGTTTACTAACTACAGCTCGTACAGCGGAAATGGCTAAGTTAACCGAAAACTCATTTAGAGACGTTAATATTGCCTTTGCAAATGAGCTTTCGATGATATGCGATAAGTTAGATATTAACGTGTGGGAACTTATTAAACTTGCTAATCGTCATCCGCGTGTAAATATTTTAAACCCTGGGCCAGGTGTTGGTGGGCATTGTATTGCTGTAGACCCTTGGTTTATTGTGAGCTCTGCGCCAGATACTGCTAAATTGATACGCCAAGCGCGAGAGGTTAACGACAGCAAGCCTCACTATGTTTTAAATCAAATTTTAGAGGCCGTTGAGCAGTTTAAAAAACCAGTAGTTGCTTGTTTAGGTATTGCATTTAAAGCTGATATTGATGATTTACGCGAAAGCCCAGCTTTAGATATTACTAAAATGCTGGCTCAAAGCAATGTAGCAAAAGTATTAGTTGTAGAGCCTAATATTACCCAGTTACCTGAGTCGCTATCTAAACTAGGGATTGAATTAGTAACGCTAGAAGATGCCTTGGCTCAGAGTAATACCCTTGCGGTTTTAGTCGATCACAGAGAGTTTAAACTTGTAGCTCCAGAATTAGTTGCTAAAAAAGTTGTTGTTGATAGTCGCGGTATTTTTTAATTTTATAAAAAGAAAAGGCCTGCCAACTTTGTTTGGTGGGCTTTATTATTTAGGAATGATATGAAAGTTTTAACTGTATTTGGCACTCGCCCTGAAGCAATAAAAATGGCTCCACTCGTCTTAGCTTTAGCACAAGAGCCTGCTATTGAGTCAAGAGTTTGTGTAACAGCACAACATAGGGAAATGTTAGATCAAGTACTGGATCTTTTTAAAATTGTTCCTGAATATGACTTAGATATTATGAAACCAGGGCAAGACCTGTACGATGTCACGAGTAAAATATTATTAGGTTTACGTGATGTACTAGACGAATTCAAACCTGATTGGGTTTTGGTACATGGTGACACAACAACCACATTTGCAGCATCAATGGCGGCATTTTATAAACAAATTAATATAGGGCACGTTGAGGCTGGCTTGAGAACGGGCAATTTATATAGCCCGTGGCCAGAAGAAGCAAACCGCACTTTAACTGGGGTATTAACTACTAAGCATTTTGCGCCAACTCAAGCTTCTGCTGATAATTTGTTACGTGAACATGTATCTAATTCTAACATCATTATTACAGGTAACACGGTTATTGACGCTTTATTACAAGTCAAAAATAAGGTGCTCCCAACTGACCATACGCAAAAAGTCATGACCGAAAAGTTTGCTTATATTATTGATAAACCTTACGTATTAATAACGGGGCATCGCCGTGAAAGCTTTGGTGGTGGGTTTGAACGTATTTGTGAGTCTATTTCGCAACTGGCAATTAAATACCCCGATTATAACTTTGTTTACCCTGTGCATTTAAACCCTAATGTACAAGAACCTGTAAATCGTTTACTTGCGGATAAACCTAACGTTAAGCTCATTGAACCGCAAGATTATTTACCTTTTGTGTTTTTAATGGATCGCTCTTTTCTTATTTTGACTGATTCAGGCGGAGTACAAGAAGAAGCGCCTAGTTTAGGTAAACCAGTATTAGTAATGCGTGATACAACAGAAAGGCCAGAAGCTGTTGCTGCAGGGACTGTTAAGTTAGTGGGTACAGATATTGCTAAGATAGTGGACGCTGTGAGCGAATTAATTGAATCGGCCTCGCTTTATAAAAAAATGAGCAGAGCACACAACCCATATGGTGATGGTCTTTCGAGCCAGCGGATAATAAACAGTCTGTTAAGTACACTAAAGGATTCAAAATGAAAATTGCCGTAGTAGGTACGGGCTATGTTGGCCTCTCTAATGCGATGCTTCTTGCACAACATAGTGAGGTTGTAGCGCTTGATATTGATGAACATAAAATTGCGATGTTAAACAATCAACAATCTCCAATTGTTGATGAACAAATAGAGCGATACCTTAAGCGCAGCGACATAAATTTTGCAGCAACAACCAACAAGCAAGCTGCCTATTTAAACGCAGACTACGTTATTATTTCAACACCAACAGATTACGATGTTGAAACTAATTACTTTAATACGGGTTCTGTTGAGGCAGTGATTGCAGACGTATTAGCTACAAACCCCAATGCGACAATGATTATAAAATCAACGGTACCAGTTGGTTTTACTCAATCTATTAAAGATAAGTTTAGCTGTAGCAATATTATTTTTTCACCTGAGTTTTTACGTGAAGGCAAAGCGCTTTACGATAACTTGTATCCGTCGCGTATTGTGGTGGGTGAGCAAAGTGAGCGGGCAGCAATATTTGCAAATTTGCTTAAGCAAGGCGCAATAAAGCAAGATGTTGAGGTGCTATTTACTGATTCAACAGAAGCTGAGGCAATTAAGTTATTCTCCAATACATATTTAGCTATGCGAGTAGCTTACTTTAATGAGCTCGATAGCTACGCCGAAGCACATGGCTTAAATAGTAAACAAATTATACAGGGCGTAAGCTTAGACCCGCGGATTGGTAATCATTACAATAACCCCTCATTTGGTTATGGTGGTTACTGCTTACCAAAAGACACTAAGCAGCTTCGCGCCAATTACGCAGATGTGCCTAATAATATTATTGGTGCTATTGTAGATGCGAATAGAACACGTAAAGATTTTATTGCTGATTCAATTATTAAACGTCAACCTAAGGTGGTAGGGGTTTATAGGTTAGTAATGAAAACTGGGTCAGATAATTTTAGAGCCTCTGCTATTCAAGGCATTATGAAGCGTATTAAAGCAAAAGGAATTGAGGTTGTTGTATATGAACCAGTACTTGAAGATAATGAGTTTTATCATTCTCGTGTAGTTAAAGACTTAAATGAGTTTAAGCAGCTTTCAGATGTTGTTTTATCAAACCGTATGGTTGATGAACTAATGGATATTGCAGATAAAGTATATACGCGTGATTTGTTTGGAAGTGATTAACTTGCAATGAGTTATTCTAAAAAGTCTAACTCTCTTAAAGATAGTGAACATTAAAGGACCTCTAATGTTTTACATCATCGGCTAAAGCTGGTGAATATTATATTTTGTCGGATACATATTTACAGCATAAATATACAGATTTAGTTTGTTGTTTTTTCTGTGGCTTGTTATGTATCAGCGATGTATACAAGCCTTAATTTTATTATATACGTAACATATTTAATAAGTTAGTTGGTGGTTTTATGTTTAGTTTTTATTTACACTCACTAATTTTTTCGTTTATAATGCGTCTATAGTTTTATACTGTATTTTATGCAATTACAGTATGTAATAAGGATGGCTATGGATAGTTGGTTTTTAGTAAGTCTCGTCAAGAAGAACGGGGTAAAAACCAACCTAATTAACCAAGGGATTGAAGCATTTTACCCCAAGTTAACCACAAAAAGCTTATTAAGGTTGTCGTACCGTTAAGCAATCAACATTATTTCCAAACTGCCTACTTGTTCGTCATGATCTACAAAACGGTGATTTTTTCTGTAAAAACACTCGTTAAATTGATGTTTGGTATAGTTTGGTACAAATTATTAAATTTTACCCGTAAATCTAATAGAAAAATTGCAAAGTGAGCGTTCACAGACCGTCGCGTCAACAATGTCGAACTTGGGTGATGTGACAAGCGTTAATAACGAAACATTAAAGCTATATAAAGAGTCTGATGACAGCATGTGCCGTATTTTGTTAATTAACTTACTTAATAAGCAAGTAAAAAATGAGCCTAAACAACAAATATTTAAAATTTTAAGTTTTAGATGTTAGGAAGACATAAGTTTTTCTCTTACTTCTTAATGTACCGCGCAGCTAGTAAAGTTCAAGTAGAATTGCTCATATTATCTGCACAGCGGCTTATAATTGGTAATTATTTCACTAAGAGGTTATGACGCGCTGTGCTCCAGAGAGGTAATAAACAGGTTTAATGTTTTCTCATTTACCTCTTTGGTTTCTCGTTGAGCAAATGGTTTTACAGATGGGGCTTTATGCCGCACATAATATTTAAGATAAAGGCACGAGGAATACAAAGGGCTTTAGGCCCTAGGGAAATCTAAAACTTATTTTTCATCAGTACGTAGGAACTGCAACCTAGGGGCGGAAGCGTGCCCGATGGGCTAGAAAAACAAAAAGCAGCCGGTTAAAGGAAAAAGGTTAAGGGTTGAATCAAGTAGCAGTTTATCCCGCGTTTTTAAGGTCAAAGGTTTTAGGGGGATAAAGTTTTATTTAACCTTATTTCTCGACCAAGCGCGCAGCGCTTTGGTATACCCTGCGGTAAAAATAACCTATAGAACGGAGCAATATACCCGGGATAAGCTAAGGGTTAAAGCTCAACCTTGCGCATAAAACTAAGCCATGCTTTAATTAGCCAGCAAAAAACAACAGCGAATTTTAAAAATAAGTGAAAAGTTTTAGAATCGTTATAATTTTTAGGAAATAACAATGGCGCTAAGCTGTAAAAAACTTGTAGCATCACTCATGCTGCTGACAATGACAGGTTGTACAATAATCCCTGGTAGCCATTTTGAGGGGATAAGCTCAGGCGAGCAAACGGAAAAGCTCGAGCAAGAACTAAACAAAATCAATATTAAAATAATTGACTCATCGCTAATATCACAATACAAACAGCAACGTGAGACAGCTAAGCCAATTTCAAGTTTAGTGGGCGTAAACACCAGTGAGTATAAATATAAATTAGGCGTAGGCGATGTTGTAACTGTTGGTGTGTGGGATCACCCAGAGCTTACTATTCCTGCTGGCACACAGCGTACTGCAGAGTTCGACGGTTTTAGAGTACAAGAAGATGGCACCATAACGTACGCTTACGCTCCTAATATTCCAGCAGTAGGGCGCACTATTAGCGAAGTTCGACAAGACCTAGTTTCACGATTGAGTAAAGTAATCGAAAACCCACAGGTAGATTTAAAAGTAATTGCATTCAAAAGCCAAAAAACTTACGTAACGGGCGAAGTAAAGCAGCCAGGCGTTTATCCTATTACCAATACACCGCTCACTCTAATAGACGCGTTAAACCAAGCAGGTGGCTTAACAGAAGCTGCCGACTGGCGGACTGTAACCTTTACTAGAGGTGATAAAACCGAAACCATTGAGCTTGACGATTTTTATGCTCAGGGTGATATTTCACAAAACCGTTTATTACAGCATGGCGATGTAGTACACGTTAACCGTAACGATAAACAGAAGGTATTTGTTTTAGGTGATATTAAAAAGGCAGGCACCGTTACACTTAATCGCTATGGTTTAAACTTGGCTGAAGCATTAAGTGACTCGGGTGGACTTAACGAAAACACGGCTGACGCAAACGGCATATTTGTATTGCGTAAACGCGATTTTGAGCGTGACGGTGTAGTTGCTGATGTATACCAACTGCATGCTAAGAATATAGCCTCATTAGTTTTAGCAGAACAATTTGAATTACAACCACACGACATAGTGTATGTAACATCAGCACCGCTAGCTCGTTGGAACAGAGTGATAAGTTTGTTACTACCATCAATAGCTACAGTAGATAGTGTTGACGATATAGCAACTAATTAGGAGGTTTTAGTGTTTGATTCTGTATTAGTTGTGTGCGCCGGTAATATTTGTCGCAGTCCGACTGCCGAATATATTCTGAAAGACAAACTAAAAGACAAAAACATAGCAGTGTCATCAGCTGGTTTGACTGCATTAGAGGGAAAACCAGCCGACCCAACCGCAAAGCAATTGGCGAGCGTTAATAATATAAACATGGATTCACACCAAGGTCGCCAACTTAGCACTCAGTTAGTGGCTGAAAATAGCGTGATTTTAGTAATGGAGCAACGCCATTTAAACGATGTTCACAGCCGCTACCCTGAGGCACGAGGCAAAACGTTTTTATTAGGCAAATGGAATGACAACATCGAGATCCCCGATCCGTATCGTCAGAGCCAAGAGGCATTTGAACATGTATACACATTAATCGACAGCGCCTGTAGCGCTTGGCAAAAGTATTTATAAGGAATGGCTAATTTAATGAATGCTCAGCCTGAAAAAAACCAAAAACTAAATTCATCACCGCAAGCACAAGAAATAGACCTATTAGCTTTATTAGGTGCATTGCTCGACCGAAAGTATTTTATAGTCATTATAACTACTGTATTTATGATGGTAGGGGCGGTCTACGCCCTACTTAGCTCACCGGTTTATCAAGCTACAGCCATGATACAAGTAGAAGATAGCGGTGGCTCAGTACCAGGCTTTGATGACATGGCTGGGATGTTTGAAAGTACTTCTGCTGCGGTCACTGAGATAGAGCTACTAAAATCGCGAAGTGTAATAGGTGAGGCGGTTGATACCCTAAAGCTAGATATAAGAGTAGAGCCTAAGTTATTTCCTTTTATTGGTGGCAGGGTTTATCGCATATTTACACCAATTGAAGAGGGTGAATTAGCTGAGCCTAGTTTTGGTGCAAACTCATATGCTTGGGGTGGAGAAAGCGTTAATGTATTTAGGTTCGATGTACCGCGTAATGCAGAGGGGGAAGCGTTTACATTAGTCGCACGAACTAATAATAGTGTGGCATTATTAAACAGTGAAGGCGCTCAAATTTTAGCGGGGAAAGTTGGGCAAGAACTGAGTAACGGTAAATTTAATTTAACAGTACGCAATATTAATGCCCGGCCCGGCACTGAGTTTGTATTAACTAAGCAAAATCGCCTTAATACCATATTAGATCTTCAAGCGGCTATCGGCGCAAGTGAAAAAGGTAAAGACTCAGGTATTATTAACTTAAGCTTGCAACACACTAAACCAAATTATGCCGAAAAAGTGCTCGATAAAGTTGCGGCAATTTATGTTCGTCGAAATGTTGAGCGCAACAGTGCTGAAGCCCAAAAGTCGCTAGAATTTTTAGAAGTACAGTTACCAGAAGTTAAAAAGCAACTTGAGTTTGCCGAGCAACGGTTTAATAATTACCAAATAAAACGCCAGTCAATAAACATTACGCTTGAAACTCAAGGTGTATTAGAGCAAGTAGTCACTCTCGAAACCAAACTGCAAGAGCTTGAACTAAAACGCTTGGAACTTGCGCGTAAATTCAAAAAAAATCACCCAACCTATCAAAGTGTTGTTGAACAAATTGCTGCGGTAAATAAGCAAAAACAGCAGTTAGTAGGCGAGGTTGGCAACCTACCCGAAACCCAGCAAGAGCTGCTCCGTTTAAAGCGCGACGTAGAAGTAAGTAATGAAATTTACACTATGTTACTAAGTAAAACACAAGAGCTAGACATAATGCGAGCCGGCACTGTGGGTAATGTGCGCATAATTGACTATGCCGAGGTTAATACCAGTAAACCAGTTAAGCCTAAAAAAGCGCTGATTGTTGTTATGGCTACCATGCTAGGGGGGATGTTGGCTGTGGCTATTGTACTGGTGCAAAAAGCGATGCATAAAGGGGTTGAAGATCCAAGCGAAATAGAAGCGATAGGCTTACCTGTTTATGCCAGCGTGCCACACTCAAACCATCAAGAAAAACTCACTGGTGCGACTTTAAAAGGGCGTAAAAGCAAAACCGCGAAAGCTAAAACTCTACTCGCACTCGATAACCCAGCCGACCTAGCTATAGAAGCACTGCGTAGCCTACGTACCAGCCTACACTTTGCGATGATGGAATCTAAAAATAACGTAATCGCCATATCGGGGCCAAGCCCTGGCGTAGGTAAGTCGTTTATATCGGCTAACTTGGCAGCTGTACTGGCGCAAAGTGGTAAAAAAGTGCTCATTATCGATGCCGATATGCGTAAAGGGTATTTGCAAACTCAGTTTGGCATAAAATGGGACGATGGCTTGAGCGATTACCTTTCAGGTCGCCTCAACTTAGAGCAAGTTACTAAATCGACTAAAATTGAAGGCTTAAGCGTAATGACTCGCGGGCAAATACCGCCTAACCCGTCAGAGCTACTCATGCACGAAAACTTTAGTAAGCTAGTAGCAGAAGTAAATACTGCTTACGATATTGTAATTATAGATACGCCGCCAATATTAGCGGTAACCGATCCGGCAATTGTAAGTGCTCATGCAGGAACTACGTTATTAGTAACTCGCTTTGGCCAAAACCATTTGCGCGAAATAGCACTCACCCGTAACCGCTTTGAACAAAATGGAATAGACGTAAAAGGAGTGGTATTTAATAGCGTAATTAAAAAAGCCAGCAACGCCTATGGGTACTATGGTTACTATAATTACGCCTATAAAAGCGATAACTAAAACGCAGGCGGGGCTTTATGTCGCAAAGGTATGACAAACAAATATTTTTATAGAGCTAGAGCTTGCCTACGTTAGCCGCACAACGACTTATGGTATATTAGTAATTTGTTCACAAAGAGGCTAAGAGGCGCAGCGCTTTAGAGGCCAAAGGTTGATAACTTATTGTTTTTTGAATCTCGTTATCCGCAACCAGTAGCTTTTTATGCCTTGTAACCTAAAACCTATTTCTAAGGCCTATTGGGCACTTTTTATAAAAAGTGAAAAAACAAGTAATTACAATGAGATAGTCTAAATTGACTGTCTCAATTTAGAAAAAAGTGTCTCAGTGGGGTGTAATAAAGCTGAGATACAAAACTGTAAAAATACAACTTCATAATGGTCAATCGGTCACTCAATAGTGTGAATGCTGGGATGTTTTACACTGTAAAATAGTGAAAATTAACCCCCATTTTTCCATGAAGTTGACGATTAACGTAACTAAATATGGTTATGCTAATAGCTAAATTTAATTTATTAAAGGATGAAAAAGTGAAAGTATTAACGGTATTCGGTACTCGCCCTGAAGCAATTAAAATGGCTCCACTGGTTCATGCTCTTGCCGCAGATGAGCGCTTTGAATCAAGGTGTTGTGTAACAGCGCAGCATCGCGAAATGCTAGATCAAGTACTTGAGCTTTTTAAAATTACCCCAGATTACGATTTGAACTTAATGAAAGCAGGGCAAACATTACCAGAAATAACCAGCCGTATTTTACTCGAGCTTACCCCTGTACTAAAAGAGTTTAAGCCCGATGTAGTACTTGTTCATGGTGACACAGCAACAACTTTTGCAGCTAGTCTAGCAGCGTATTACGAACAAATAGCAGTAGGGCATGTTGAGGCAGGTTTACGTACAGGTAATATCTACTCACCGTGGCCTGAAGAGGGTAATCGTAAATTAACCGGCTCCCTTACAAAGTATCATTTAGCACCTACCGAAAACTCTAAAGCTAACTTACTTAAAGAAAATGTCGCAGCCGAAGATATATCGGTAACAGGTAATACGGTTATTGATGCGTTATTACTGGTTAAACAACAAATAGAAAATGACACCGATTTAAGTAATACGTTAGCTTGTCAGTTCCCAATGCTTGATGAAACCAAAAAGCTTATTTTAGTTACCGGCCACCGCC
>MDTG01193301.1_pt1 | contig 18518 bp, 13 predicted proteins | sample 811421 | NCBI WGS metagenome assembly MDTG01 (sample SAMN05326645, study PRJNA326480) | marine metagenome | isolation source: seawater | place: Pacific Ocean: South East | collected 2011
GTCCTTGCGGGCCTACCAAGAAAAGGTGGGGTCGGTCACCCTCATTCGTTGACCTCTAGCAACCGGTTCACGTTGCCCAAGGTGCCGAACACGACGAGTGTGTCCGTTTCCTGAACGGTGGTGTCCGGTCGGGGAATGCCGATGAGGTGTTCCGCGTCTTCGCCTTGCTCGGTGTAGGTACGGCGGATGGTGATCAGGCGCAACTCATAGCGGTTGGTGAGGTCAATCTCACCCAAAGTGCGGCCTACACATCCTGCGGGGGCTTGGATTTCCGCGATTTCATAATCATCGGGTAGCTCGAGGAACCCACGGAGGTTGGGGTTCATGAGGCGTTCGGCGACCAGGCTGGCGAATTCTGTCTCGGGCGTGAGGATCTCCTGGATGCCGAGCTTGCGGAGGATGCGTTCCTGGTGGCTGCCTGAAGCGCGTACGATGACCCGCGGGATGCCGAGGTCCATCAGATTCAGCGTGGTCAAGACGGTGGCTTCGAAGTTCTCTCCAATCGCGACCACGGCGGCGTCCATTTCTTCCAACTTCTGGCTCTTCAGGGCCTTGCTGTCTGTGGAGTCCATGGTGATGGCCAAGGCGACTTCGTCGGCCACCTGTTCGACCCGCTCTTCGACGTTGTCGATGGCGAAGACCTCGGCCCCACGGCCGGCCATTTCGGTGGCGATGCGGGAACCGTACTTGCCGATGCCAATCACCACATAGCGCATGCTCTTCATGCCTGCAATCTACTTCGCTTGGCGGAGGCCCTGTTCGAGGACGACGAGGAAATCGGCCACATCTGCAAATCGGTTGTACATCGGAACAGGGGCCATGCGGATCACGGACGGTTCCCGCCAGTCGACGATGACCCCGTGTTGGGTCAAGTGGTCAAACAAAGCTTTGCCGTGACCGTGGGCCACGACGCTGAGTTGACAGCCCCGGGCCTCCGGATTGCTTGGTGTGAGGATTTCGAGGGCGCCCCCGGCGGCTTCACCCACGCTGAGGAGGCCGCGTTCAAGGAAGTCGGTCATGGCCACCGATTTGTCCCGCAACCGGTCCATGCCCGCCGCCCGGAATTCTTTCAAGGAGGCCAGCAGTGCGGCCATATTCAGGACTGGGGCATTGGACGTCTGCCACCCTTCCGCACCGGGCATCAGGTCGAAGTCCGGCTCCATCAGGAAGCGGCGGCTGGCGCTGTGGCCCCACCAGCCCTCTAGGCGCGGAAGGTCTGGACGCTGGGCATGGCGCTCATGGACGAACACTCCCGCCGTGCATCCCGGTCCGCCGTTGAGGTATTTGTAGCCGCACCAGCAAGCAAAGTCCACGTTCCAATCGTGAAGTTGGACGGGTACGTTGCCGACGGCATGGGCCATATCAAAGCCGCAGGTGGCCCCGACGGCATGGGCCGCACGGGTGATGCGTTCCATGGGCATCCACTGTCCGGTGTAATACTGAACTCCACATAGCATCACGCAAGCGAGGCGATCGCCTTCTTCTGCGATGCGGGCTTCGATGTCTTCCGTGCGCAGGGTGTGCTCTCCTTTCCGGGGGGCGATTTCAATGAGGTGTTCCTCGGGGTCGAGCCCGTGGAGGCGAAGCTGGGACAGGGCGGCGTAGCGGTCACTGGGGAAGGCGCCTTGCTCGATGAGGAGTTTGGTGCGCCGTCCCTCCGGCCGATAAAAGGACACAAGCAACAGGTGCAGGTTGACTGTTAGCGCGTTCATGGCGACCACTTCAATGGGCTTGGCCCCGACGAGGGCGGCGAGGTCTTCCGTGGCGAAGCTGTGGTAGTCCACCCAGGGTCGCCGGCCGTGGAAATGCCCCTCCACACCGAATTTCCGCCAGTCTTCGAGTTCCCCCTCGATGAACTCCGCCGCGGCCACAGGTTGAAGTCCGAGGCTGTTCCCGGTGAAATACAGGGCATCTCGCCCCTCATGTTGGGGCATGTGAAATCGCGCTCGAAACGATGCTAGCGGGTCGGCGGCATCCAATCGGGCGGCTTCGTCGTGGAATGCGGGGGCTTGGGTCCAGTTCGTCATGGGGGAGGGCATGGGCGGCATGGTTCTCGGCCGACAAAGGAAGGGTCCCGGCGGTTGTGCGCGCTAATTTTGCCCTCACGTCCGCCCATGAACACCACCGCCCACACCCGCGCCAAGAGTGCCGCCTTGTTCGCTGAAGCCCAGACCCGGTTTCCGGGGGGCGTGAATTCCCCTGTGCGCGCTTTCGGCGCAGTGGGGGGCACCCCCTTGTTCATCGACCGCGGAGAAGGCGCCCACATCTGGGATGCAGACGGACAGCGCTATATCGACTTCTGCTGCTCGTGGGGGCCCCTCATCCTCGGGCACGCCCATCCGATTGTTCAGGACCGCATCCTTCGGGCGGTGGCAGACGGCACCTCGTTTGGGACGCCCACCCGCCTCGAAAATGAGTTGGGAGGAATGATCCTTGACCACCACCCATATGCAGAGCGCATCCGCTTTGTTTCGAGCGGAACGGAGGCTGCGATGAGCGCCATTCGCTTGGCGCGCGGCGTCACGGGGAAGACCAAGATTCTCAAGTTCGAAGGGTGCTACCACGGCCACGTCGACGCCTTGTTGGTCAAGGCGGGCAGTGGTCTGGCTACGTTGGGCACGTCCACTTCGGCGGGGGTGCCGGAGGCCTATGCCCGCGAGACCCTCGTGCTCCCCCTCAACGACCTCGAGGCGTTGGAGGCCACGATGAAGGAACACGCAAACGACTTGGCAGTCGTGGCCATCGAGCCGATTCCGGCCAACAACGGCCTCCTCATTCAGGACCCCTCTTTCTTGCAAGGGGTCCGCGACCTGTGTGACAAGTATGGTGTCCTGCTCCTGTTTGACGAGGTCATCAGTGGATTCCGGGTAGCCTTTGGCGGGGCGGCGGAGTACTACGGTATCCGTCCGGACGTCATGGCTTTCGGCAAGATCATTGGCGGTGGCATGCCGGTAGGGGCTTATGCGGCTTCCGCGGAAATCATGGACCACGTCGCGCCTGTGGGTCCGGTCTATCAGGCCGGTACGTTGAGCGGCAACCCTGTGGCCATGGCCGCTGGTGCCGGGCAGCTCTCCGTGTGCCTACAGCCGGGGTTCTACGAAGAACAGGAGCGTCGGACCCGCCGGTTGGTGGACCCGATTCTCGAACACGCTGACCGCAAGGGGCAACCCCTCCGCATTTTCACCCGGGGCAGCATTTTTTGGTTGGCCTTCAGCGACCGCATCCACATCCGCAGGAGCAGTGAGATTGACGCCGACAGCATGGCGTATTTCACCCGGTTGCACGGGGCATTGCTCGAGCGTGGCGTGTACTTGGGCCCTTCCGGATACGAAGTGGGCTTCGTGTCTTCTGCGCACACGGATGCCGTCATCGACGAAGCGGCCTCGGTTTTCACCGACGCGCTCGACGCTGTCTTCGGCTGAAGCCGGTCAACAGTTCAGCTCAGGATCAGCCACAACGCGTCCACCATCAACAGGGCGTCCAGCGCCACGAAGTAACCGGCAGGCCGATTCTCCTTCGCCAAGGCGACCATTGCCACCATGGGCAGGAGGCCGATTCCCGCCGTCCACGGCTGATGCAGGCCGGTGGTGCGCAAAGCCAAAGCGCCGCAAAGCAGGGTGATCCCGAGTACGCGGGTGCCAGCCGTGCCGAGCAGTTGTGGCCATGTGCGCATGTCGGCCGCGTCCCAATCCCGGTCCCTCAGGTCAAAAGGCAGGGTGAGCGCGGCAATGACCAAGAAGCGCTCCAAGGCCAGGTTCCATGTGGTATCCGGCAAGGGTAGGTTGGACTCGAGGGCCTTCCACCACACGGGCCAGATGGCGGTCAGGACCGCCCAAGCTCCACCGATCCAAATCATTTTTAACCCCGGTATGCGTCGGAGGGCGAAGCGGCGGCCTCGGAGGCCGGGTGACCCGGCGTACAGTGCGGTGATGGCGCCGGCACCGAGGATGAGGCCCCAAGTTTGGAGGGGCTGGCCGTTGCAGACCGCGTAGGAGGCAAACCACGTCCACATCAGAGGGAGCGCGGCGATGGGCACGAGCAGCAGTGCCAGCACGCGCAGGCGGAGTGCGTGCCGCTGTTGCCAAGCCAGGTGATCCGCCCTCAGTCCCCGCTGGCGCGTGGCCTTGATGTGGCGTTGCCAATTGTAAGCGCACCACGTTGCGGCCGAGAGCCCCAAAGCGAAGCCCGCTGTTCCCCTCGTTGGTCCACCTGTGCCCGACAACACCAACGATGCGAAGACGCATCCCGCGGCGGCAAGGGAAATGGTGGCGTTGGACCAGAGCAGGCTGCGCGTGTTCACGGGGGCAAATTAGAGTAGCCCACATGCACAAAACGATTATGAACACCCCCGCCAAAAGGGTGTTGTCACATTCTATTTTTGTTCTTTAAATCGCTCTGCAACATGGCATCCGCAACGTTCGTCCAGCGCCATCTCGGTCCCCGCGAAGAGGAGCAGCAGCACATGCTGTCCGCCACCGGTCATGACACCATGGCCGCTTTGATTGCCCGCACTGTTCCCCAAGCCATCCTGACCGACGCCGACATGGTGTTGCCGGAGGCCATGGCCGAGAGCGCTTATTTGGAGCACATAGACCGGATTGCAGCCAAGAATTCGCTGTACCGGAACCACATCGGTCTGGGGTATCACCCCACGGAAGTGCCGAGCGTGATTCGTCGGAATGTACTCGAGAATCCGGGGTGGTATACGGCCTACACGCCTTACCAAGCGGAGATTGCCCAGGGCCGACTAGAAGCCCTAATGAACTTCCAGACCATGGTGTGCGACCTGACCGGCATGGAGTTGGCCAACGCCAGCTTGCTGGATGAGGCCACCGCCGCTGCGGAGGCCATGACCATGCTGTTCAATGCCCGGAGCCGGAAGGCTGCGAAAGCGGGCGTGAACCGGTTCGTGGTGTCGGACGGAGTTTTCCCCCAGACTTGGGCTGTGCTGCGTTCCCGTGCTCTGTATCTCGGCATTGACATCGAGCAGCGTGCAGACGACGACCTTCAGTTGTGCGATCGCACGTTCGGCATATTGGTTCAATATCCCGACGACCGCGGACGGGTGGAGCCATTGGCCGATACGATTGCCAAGGCACACGACCTCGACGTGCGGGTGGTGGTGGCCACGGACCTGTTGGCCTGCGCCCTTGTGCAGAGTCCGGGTTCGATGGGCGCTGACGTGGTGGTGGGCAATAGCCAGCGTTTTGGTGTACCCATGGGCTATGGGGGCCCCCATGCGGCCTTTTTCGCCACCCGCCTCGATTACAAGCGCAATGTTCCAGGCCGTGTGATCGGGGCGTCGGTGGACCGCATGGGCAACATGGCCTACCGCATGGCCCTTCAGACCAGAGAGCAGCACATTCGCCGTGACAAGGCGACCTCCAACATCTGCACCGCCCAAAGCTTATTGGCCGTGATGGCCAGCATGTACGCGGTGTACCACGGTCCCAAGGGACTCCGCGCGATTTCCGAGCGCATCCATGGCTTGGCCTGTGCCTTGGCCGAAGCCGGAACGGCAGCAGGATGTCCGCCGGTCCACAGCCACTTCTTCGATATGGTGGTCTTTGCCATCGAGGATTTGGGGGCCGTGATCGAGCGCGCGGAGCGCAAGAAGATCAACCTGCGGTATTTCCCGGACGGCGTCCACGTGGGCGTGGCTTTCCACGAGTGCACCCACCCGGAGGATTTCAGTGACCTGTGTGAAGTGCTGGGATTCCAGACTGTGCCGGCGCCCGGCACGGTGGCGTCTCCGCTCGAAGGCCAATTCCGCACCGTGGATTATCTGCACCATCCCGTCTTCAACAGCCACCGCTCCGAGACGGCGATGATGCGCTACATCAAGCACCTCGAGAACAAGGACCTGTCGTTGACCCACGCGATGATTCCGCTTGGTTCCTGCACCATGAAGCTCAATGCGGCCACGCAACTTCTGCCCATCGGCTGGGCAGCCTTTGCACAGCTTCACCCCTTCTGCCCCCCTGCACAGGCTGCCGGCACGCGGGAAATGGTTAAGGACCTCGAACAATACCTCTGCGAGATCACCGGGTTCTCTGGCATGAGCTTGCAGCCCAACAGCGGAGCGCAAGGCGAATACACCGGTTTGCTCGTCATTCGGGCTTACCATGCTGCTCGGGGAGAATCTCACCGCGACATCTGCTTGATCCCTTCCTCTGCCCATGGCACGAATCCCGCATCCGCCGTGATGTGCGGCATGAAGGTCGTGGTGGTCGGATGTGACAAGCACGGCAACATCAACCTCGACGAGCTCAAGGAGAAAGCCACCGAGTACGCGGACAACCTCGGCGCCTTGATGATCACATACCCCTCCACCCACGGTGTCTTCGAGGACCACATCCTCGAGGTCACCAAGACGGTGCACGAGCACGGGGGACAGATTTACATGGACGGGGCCAACATGAATGCCCAGGTCGGCTTGACCAGCCCGGGCCGCATCGGCGCCGACGTCTGTCACTTGAACCTGCACAAGACCTTTGCCATTCCGCACGGGGGTGGTGGACCGGGTGTGGGCCCGATTGGCGTGGCGGAACACCTCGTGCCATTCTTGCCGGGACATCCGCTGGATGCGGTGGGTGGCGACCAGGCCATTGACCCGGTCAGTGCCGCGCCATTCGGCAGCGCTTTGATCCACCTGATTTCCTACGCGTACATCCGTCTGCTGGGCCCCATAGGCCTCAAGCGCAGTACGGAAGTGGCCATCCTCAATGCGAACTACCTCCGGGCGCGCCTTGAGGGCCATTACGACGTCCTGTACAAGGGAAATGCCGGCAATGTGGCGCACGAGATGATCATCGATTGCCGCCCATTCAAGCAGAGCGCGGGCATTGAAGTGACCGACATTGCCAAGCGCCTGATCGATTACGGTTTCCACGCTCCGACGGTCAGTTGGCCAGTGGCGGGTACGCTGATGATCGAGCCGACGGAGAGCGAGAGCTTGGATGAACTGGATCGGTTTGCCGAGGCGATGATTGCCATTCGGGAAGAGGTCCGGGCCATAGAAGAAGGCCGGTTTGACCGCGAGGACAATCCGGTTCGGATGTCCCCGCACACCGCAGCGGAATTGACCGCAACGGACTGGAACCACGCTTACACCCGGGAAGAAGCGGCCTATCCGGTACCGGTAATGCGCGAGCGCAAGTTCTGGCCTTCCGTGGCACGCGTGGACAATGCGCACGGCGATCGGAACCTGGTGTGCACTTGCCCGAGCGTGGAACTTTACACCAACCCGGTGACAGCCTGAAAACGGCTTCTGTGGGCTGTGGAATGCGAGGCGCTATATTCGCGCTAACGAATCCAACACCCACCAATATGAAGCACCTCTACACTTTGGTCTTCGCGATGCTCATCGTGAGCTTCGCCTTCGCCCAGGCTCCGGTCCGCGAATTCGCCGGCCGCTCCGTGATTTCCCGTGCCATGGACGGCACGCATGTCGACTACACCCGTGAAATCATTTACCAGAACACCTTCGGTGACTGCTCCAACATCACCTTCACCAATGCCTACGATGTCGGCTACACCGACTACATCGATGGCATCAACTTCGAGTGCACCACAGAGGGCCCGTCCGGTCCGTACAATGGATGGGCTGGTGGTACTGCCAACTCTCCTGCTCCGAGCCCGAACTTCACGACGGCCGATGACGGCTACGTGATGGTCGACTCTGACCTGTTCGGCGCCGAAGAGAACTATGCGGCCAGCTGGGTCGAGAATTGCTGGTTCGAAATCGACGATCCGGTGGACTTCACCGGTCACCCATTCGTGACGGTCGAATTCGAGAATCGCTACCGTTGCTGGGACAACACCACTGACATCGAGCGCTGCTACCTCGAGATCTCCCTCGACGGTTTGAACTGGCCCGATCCCGAGACCCTGGAGGTCGAAGAAGGGCTCGTCGTCGTCGGCGAGGACACTGTGGCTGCCCGCTACGAGATCTTCCCCACCTTCGAGCGTGCCGACGAGACCGACAACCCGACCACGATCCGTTTCGACATCGGTGACATCGCCGGTGACGAAGCCACGGTGTACTTCCGTTGGCGCTGGGTCGGCCAGTGGGGCTACGCCTGGATGGTCGACGACTTCGTGGCGTTCGACACCCCAGCCAACGACCTGCGCATCGCCGACTACGTCAGCTACACCGACTACCTGACCACCGGCCTTTGGGAGGCTTCCGTGTGGCCAGAGAGCCAGTTGGCTCCGCTCGATCTCGCCGTGGCCGTGACCGGCCTCGGTACTGCTGTCCAGCCGAACTCCATGCTCACCGTGGCCGTGAATGGCAGTGAGTCAGACGGCGGCATGAGCGCTGGAATGGACATCGCTTACGGCGACACCGACACCCTGCGTGTGACCGGTTGGGAGGCTCCCGGGCAGGGCACGTACACCTTCGACTACACTGTGGCTTCCGACAGCACCGACGAGTACCCGGCCGACAACGCTGCGCAACAGGCCATCGAGGTCGTCGAGAATCAGTACGGTCGCGACAACGGCACCTTCGTGGGCCAGACCCCGGCTGACGGCACCGTCGACTTCATCGCAGGCGTTCCTTACGACGCTGTGAACGACATGACCATCTACGGCATCGACGTGGCCATCATGGATGGTTCCGACGTGGGCGCAGAAGTGGTCTGCCACCTCTTCGACTGGATAGAGTGGAACAACGGCGGTGGTCAGTACGACGGCTTGCTCACCACTTCCGAGGAAGTATCCCTCGAGGCCAACTTCCTGAACAGCGGTGACGGCGAGGTGTCCTGGTACACGTTCGCCCTCGAGGAGCCCTACGAAGTGGCTGCCGGTGAGGCTGTGATGGCTTGCTTCGAGCACCTCGGCGGTGACAACGTCCAGATCGGTACGAGCATCCCGCAGTACGACCAGACCGTCTTCATCTACGGTCCGTTCGGCAGCGGCAGCGCCTACGACTGGTACTTCACCACGAACTGCCCGATGATCCGCCTCAACCTCGACGAGAACGCCACCACCACCATGAGCGTCGACAACGTTGCAGGAGAGGGCTTCGAGCTCGGCCGTGCTTACCCGAACCCGGCCACCGGCAACACCCGCATCGACTTCACCCTCGATGCCGCTGCTGACGTGACCTTCGAGGTGACCAGCCTGACCGGTGCCATCGTTCGCCGCATGGACCTCGGTGTCCAGCCGGCCGGCACGCAGCGTGCAGTCCTCGACCTCGAGGGCCTGACCGCAGGCATGTACACCTACACCATCACCGTGGACGGCGCCCGCGCCACCCGCAAGCTGGTGATCAAGTAATCCGATTGTCAACCGATCGTGGAAAGGGGGGCTTCGGCCCCCCTTTTTCATGTCTGGATGTCTCGTACAACGCGAAACGGAGCCTACGGGTTATTTTGCCGTCCCAATTCACATCATGAAGCACATTTTTACCCTGGCCGCCATCGTGTTGGCCTTCCAAGTCTCCGCCCAGCAGGTGGAGCAACTCCCCCGAAAGGCCACCGAGCAGGAGCTCGAGGTGAGCCGGCTCCTCGGCCTGGAGGAGATCGCCCGCGCTGAGGCCAAGGGCCTGCGTGGCGGTGGCGATTCCACCATTGTTTTCTTCTACGAGGATTTCGCCAACGGTTTTGCCGGCAACAACGGTTACGGTGCCATCACCGTGGAGGACAGCAGCCCGGACGTGACCATTTGGCAGTACGTGGCCGCGGAAGGCGAAGGATACTACCAGGACGCCACGCCGTCCGGGGTCCAGCCGCCTGCCGGTGAATTCAGCACCAATATCGGGGGCCTCAACAGCGAGACGTCCGACAACGGCTGGATGATCTTCGACTGCGATTACTACAACACCCCGATTTCCAGCGGTGCGGAGGACACCGAAGGCTTCCTCAACCTCCCGACCCTCGATATGACCGAGCTCGAGAGCGTGGTCATCAGCTGGGACCAGTACCTCCGCTACTGCTGCTACCCTTACCTCCCAATCTACGTGGAGGTGAGCACCGACGGAGGCGCGAGCTGGACGTCCTTTGAGGCGGGAGGCACGTTCATCCCGTCTGCGAACTCCGCCAGTGCCAATCCGCTGGTGACGGGTTTGGACATCAGCTGCGCCGCAGCTGGTGAGGCTGCCGTGGACATCCGCTTTGCCTACCGTCAGAACCCGATCGTGGGCAACGGTTATAGTCACTACTACTGGGGCATTGACGACATCCGCATCGAAGCCAACCCGGTGGCCGACGACCTGGAACTGGTCCAGTTGACCAACGGCGACGTCTACTTCATCTTCGAGTACCGTGTGACCCCCATGGAGCAGGCCATCCCAGCTGCGGACGGCGGTGTGCTCGCCGGCGTGTTGTACCGCAACACCGGTTATGCCGACCAGGACAGTTGTGTGGTGACGGTTGAGGTGCTCGACGACATGGGCAACGTGCTCAGCACGACGGTGACCGATCCCTTCACCGCGCCTTCCTTCGCCAACAACGAGAATTGCCCGGCGAATCCGCAGGATACCTTGTACATCGAGACGGGATGGGAGCCGGATACCGAGGGCCTGTACACCCTCCGCGCTTCCATGAGCAGCGCCAACATTGCCGATGCCGGCATGCTCGAAATGGACATGGAGTACACCGAGTGCGAATTCGGCCACGACAACCCGACCACGCTCGACGTCGAGCTCGGCCCGCGTTTCGACGATGAGAATGACTTCTATGAGCCGACCGGCTATGGCAACCGTTACACCTTCCACAATGAAGGCACGACGGTGTACGGCTTGGCGGTCGCATTTGGTCCCAGCACGGGCACCGGTGTGGACTTCGAGATCCGTTGGATTGACCAGGACCCCGAGGTGGGCCTGAGCGATTCCCCTTATGAGTTCGCTGAATTCACTTCTGATGCCAACTGGGCCGGTACGGCCGGCAACCCGGTCTACTACCCACTCGCTTTCGAAGACGAGATTGAGGTGTCCGTGGATGGCCTCGCCTCACCGGGCTTCTACGCCGGTGCGGTCATCACGGAGTTCGACTACGACGACCTGCAGCTGACCGTGCTCGGAAACGGCAACACAGACACCGACAACAGCACGCTGATTTACCAGCAGGCCGGTAGCGGCGAGTTTGTGTGGTTCACGGCCCAGACGGCCACTCCGGCCGTGCGCCTCATCACCTGTGAAGTGGTGAGCGTGGACGTGTTGGGTGCTTACAACGGCGTCCACCTTCAGGGCAACTACCCGAACCCAACCAACGGTGAGACCCGCTTCACATTCACTTCCGATTGGGGTGGAGATTTCATGATCGAGCTGCGTGACCTGCAGGGCCGCGTGGTGGACTTGCTCGATCTCGGTGCCCGCCCGGCTGGCGAGCACACCGTGGTGTACGACGCGTCTGCCCTCGCAGACGGCATGTACACCTTCTCCTTGCTCACCGGCGATGCCCGTGTGACCAAGAAGATGCGCGTGCAGCACTGATTTCGCGTCGACAACACGTGGGCGGCCCGCTCCCTGCAAGGGGGGCGGGCCGCTATATTTCGTGCCGATGCCGAACACCACAGGAGGAGGTTGGAAAGGGCGCTTGGCCCGCCCTTGGGCTGCCCGGGAACGCCGCAAGGACTGGGTGCGCAATGCCGACCCCGGCGCTGCCCAGGCGCGGGTACTGTCAGATCTTTTGGCCAAAGCGGCCAATACGGCGTTTGGCCGGGACCACGGATTCTCCGAAGTGGCGGCCATGTCCGACCCGGCAGCCCAGACTGCCGCGTTCCGCAAGGCGGTGCCCGTCCGCGACTATGAAGGCCTGAAGGCCTATGTGGAACGCGTCGTATCCGGGGAGAAGGACGTCCTGTGGCCTGGACTCCCCAAGTACTTCTGCAAGACATCGGGCACCACGTCCGGAGCGAAGTACATCCCCCTGACCGAGGACAGCCTGCCGAACCACATCGGGGCAGCACGCCGTGCCCTTCTTCACCACGTGGCCCGCACGGGCAGTGCGGAATTCGTCGGAGGCAAGATGATATTCCTTCAAGGCAGCCCGACGTTGACCGATACGGATGGCGGTGTTCCGTTGGGCCGACTCAGCGGCATCGTGGCGCACCACATCCCGAGTTACCTACAACGGAACCGGTTGCCATCTTGGGAGACCAACACCATCGATGACTGGGAGGAAAAGGTGGAGGCCATTGTCCGCGAAACGGCCGGGGAGGACTTGCGCCTTATCAGTGGCATTCCGTCATGGGTGCAGATGTACTTCGAGCGCCTCCTGGAATACACCGGCAAGGCCAACGTGTTGGAGGTGTTCCCGAATTTCTCCCTGTTCGTGTTCGGCGGCGTGGCCTATGCGCCCTACGCCGACCGGTTTCGGGAACTGATTGGAGGCGACGTCCCGCGTGTGGAGACCTATCCCGCGAGCGAGGGCTTCATCGCCTACCAGGATGGAGCGCCGGGAGAGGGGCTGCTGGTCAATGCCGACGACGGGCTCTTTTTGGAGTTCATTCCAGCCGATGAATACGGCAAGCCCCATGCCCGCCGACTCGGCCTCGGTGAAGTCGAGATGGGGGTCAACTATGCCGTGGTCATCACGTCCAACGCGGGGCTGTGGGCTTATGATATCGGCGATACGGTTCGCTTCGTGTCACTGGCGCCGGCCCGGGTGTTGGTGACGGGGCGCATCAAGCATTTCACAAGCGCCTTCGGCGAGCACGTCATCGCAGAGGAGGTGGAATGCGCCATGGCCAAGGCTGTGGAAGCCGCGGGGGGGCAAGTCGTGGAATTCCATGTGGCCCCTGAGGTCAACCCGGATGCGGGTTTGCCCTACCACGAATGGCTGGTGGAGTTCGCGGAACTGCCTGTCAACCCGGAGGCGTTCGCCACGGCACTCGACGCCGAACTGCAGGAGCGCAATCCCTATTACCGCGATCTGATTGCCGGGTCGGTATTGCGACCTGCCGTCCTGACACCTTTGCCGCCTGGGGCGTTTCACGATGCCATGTCGCGGCGGGGCAAGCTCGGCGGCCAAAACAAAGTGCCTCGGCTGGCCAACGATCGGACCATGGCCAAACAATTGCTTCCCCATGACTGAACGCACTTACATCGTCGGCGTGGTCGGCGGCAGCGCCTCTGGCAAAGGCACTGTAGTGGACCGCCTGTTGGCCCACTACGGAGACCGGGCTGCTGTCCTGCGCATGGACGATTATTACCGGCCGATCGGGGAGGTGCCCCGCGATGGCGATGGTGAACCGAATTTCGATGTGCCCGGGGCCCTGGCTTTGGACCGATTGGCGGCTGACCTCGACCGGCTCCGGTCGGGCGAAGACCTCCACATCCAGAGTTACACCTTCAATCAACCGGGCGTGGTGCCGCAGCCACTACACATCCCGGCGCGGCCCGTGGTCTTCCTTGATGGCCTCTTCATGTTGTACGATGACGGGGTACGCGGGTGCCTGGACCTGTCGGTGCTGGTCCACGCTTCCCCGGAGCGTCGGCTGGAGCGGCGCATGGCCCGCGATCAGGCCGAGCGTAGCCTGACGCCCGACATCATCCAGTACCAGTGGGACCGGCATGTCCGCCCCGGCGACCTCACCTACCTCGAGCCCGTGCAACACCTCGCGGACGTGGTGGTGGATAACGACCGCAACGTGCCCATTGATTTGCAACCTGCCTTGACCGGCATTGACGCCCTCTTCCAGACGCCATGAAATTCTTCACCCTTCCCACCTGCAAGACCTGCCAACGCATCGACGCCGACCTCCAGCCCGCTGCTTGCGGGGCGGAAATCCGCGATATCAAGGCCTCCGGCGTGAAGGCCGAAGAAGTGGACGCCATGAAGGCCCACGCCGGCAGTTACGAGGCCCTCTTCAGCCGCCGTGCCATGAAGTTCCGCTCCATGGGGCTGGCGGACATGGACCTCGGCGAACAAGATTACCGTCGCCTCATCATCGAAGAGTATACCTTCCTCAAGCGCCCGGTCCTGTTGACCGATGACGGCGTGTTTGCCGGTTCCGCCAAGGCGTCTGTCGAAGGTGCGCGTGCTGCATTGAAGGGATGAGCCTGCGCATCGGATTTGTCCTGACCTCGCCGTGAAGCGCCTGCTCGCCCACATTGCACTGTCCGTGGTGGCCCTGACCTATGGGGGCAACTACCTCGTGGCCAAGGGCCTCATGCCGGACCTCGTGGGCCCGAGCGGGTTCATCGTGCTGCGCGTGACTGGGGCACTGGTGTTGTTTGGACTGTTGCTGCTGGCGCGGCCGGAAAAGGTCGAGCGCAAGGACTTGCCGCGCATGGCCTTTTGCGGCCTGACCGGGGTCGGCATCAACATGCTGCTCTTCTTCAACGGTCTCAACGCCACCAGTCCGGTCAATGCCAGTTTAATCATGACGGTCAACCCCATCCTGGTGCTGCTGGCCAGTGCCGTGATGCTGGGCCAACCCATCGTCCGGCGCCGACTTGTTGGGGTGATACTCGGGGGCATCGGCGCGGCGGCCATCCTCATCTGGAGCGGATCCAGCACCAAGGTGCACGCCACCTGGCAGGGGGATCTGATGATCCTCATCAACGCCACGAGTTACGCGTTCTACCTCGTCGGGGTCAAGCCGTTGATGGCCAAGTACCAGCCGCTGACGGTGGTGACATGGGTGTTCCTGTTCGGTTGGCTCTTCACAACGCCTATCGGCTGGAATCAGGCCGCCGCCATCGACTGGTCGGCCTTCGACACTCGGGCATGGGCCGGTGTGGCCTACGTTGTGCTGGCTACCACGTTCCTCGTCTATCTGCTGAACATTTTCGCCCTTCAGCACGTCCAACCCACGGTGGTCAGCGTCTACATCTACCTTCAACCGTTGCTGGCCACCCTGCTCAGCATGGCGCAAGCCCACTTTGGGGGAACCGATTACATGGTGGACACCGGTTGGCCGTTGTTGGCCTTCGGTGCGCTCATTTTCGCCGGGGTGTATCTCGTGGGCAAGCCGGTCAAGGCAAAGCCCGCAGAGGCTTAATTTGAGGCCATGCCCATTGATAAGCCCTTCAACCTCACCGCTTGGATCGAGGAGCACCGCGACCTGCTCAAGCCGCCGGTTGGCAACAAGAACCTTTATGTCGAGAGCGGCGATTACATCGTCATGATTGTGGCCGGTCCCAACGCGAGAAAGGACTACCACTACAATGAGACGGAGGAGCTGTTCTACCAACTGGAGGGCTGCATTACCGTGCGCATCCAGGAGGACGGCAAGGCGGTCGACATGAAGCTGGGCCCCGGCGACATGTACCTGCACCCGGCCAAGGTGCCGCACAGCCCCATGCGTGAAGCGGGGTCGCTTGGCCTTGTGATCGAGCGCAAGCGCGCCGGAAGCGGCATGAAAGATGGCCTGCTCTGGCACTGCGACGACTGCAACAACAAGTTGCATGACACCTATTTCGAGCTCAACGACATCGAGAAGGACTTTCTGCCCCGTTTTCGGGAATTCTATGGCAGTGAGGAACTCCGGACCTGTGATGTCTGCGGCACGGTGATGCCCGCCGACCCCCGTTTTGTCGACGCCGATTGAAGGCAACCATTTCCAACCTTTTCCGGTTTTCCCAGTGCTTCTTCACGATTCTATGCGATTCCCCTTCCTTTTTTGCCTGCTGGGCTTGGCAGCCTGTGTTTGTGCCCAGCCCCTGTTGGTCAACGGGGATGTCTGCCTCGATGTCGAGGTGGTGGCCATCCACAATGACGGCCCGCTCGAGGGCATGACGACCTACCGTCTTTACGCCACATTGCCCGGCCCCGAGGATGTGGTGACGACCGTGTTTGGCGACATGGATCACCCTACCGCGCTCGTGACCACGACCGAATGGTACCAAGATCCCAACGGAGGGCAGTTCCCCTGCGCCAACAATCCGCTGTTGTTCGACCTCTTCCCGGAGCTTGCCTTTGACAGCTGGCTCACCTTGGGCATCGATGGTCCGCCCGTCGCCGAAGACGGGGAGGAATGCCCCCAGGTGGTCATGAGTACCGGCAGCCCGTTTGTCACGGAATTCGAGAATGGGCAGAGCTTTGTCATCGACGATCAGATTGGCAGCGCTTGGTTCTGCGTGCCGTCCACGACCAATGGCCTTCCCGATGAGGACGGCCGTGTGCTGCTCGCCCAGTTGACGACCGACGGGGACCTCGAAGGCGTCCTGTACATGCAGGTCCTGCCTGGGGGAGTGGGCACGTTGGCTCAGATCATGGAGCTCCCGCTGTTTGGCGACTGCGATGAAATTGCCCTGGTGGATTGTCCTGAAGCGATTGAAGCCGTGGAATACGGCGGGTGTGAATGGGGTTTTGAGGTGTCCAACTTCCAGGCCGGAGAGACGGCGACGTGGACTTTCGGGGACGACGTCGTTTCGGGAGGCCATTACGCCGAGTATGTCTTCGGAGGGGATGGGGTGTATCCGGTCACGGTGAGTTTTTCCTCGGACGTCTGTCCGGAGGGGGTCACGCTAGAAACGACGGTCGAGGTGGACGGATGCAGCGAGCCGAACTGCTCTCTGGAGCTGCTCGTCGACAGCCTAGACAACGACAGCATCCTCATCGTGACGCCGACTGGATTTCCGATGGATGTGGAGCTCATTTACTCCTTGAATGGCGAGGTGTTCCAGGAGGGCGGATGGGCCATGACCCTGCCCTATGGCATTGGAAATGAACCCTGGCAGGTCTGCGTTCAATACGTGAGCGAGAACTGTCCCGATGGCGTCGTGGCCTGCACGGGGTCGGAGGACTACGAATCGGAGTGTCCCGAAGAGATTTGGGTGGGCGGTGCCGAGTGTGAATTCATCTTCAGCATCTGCGACTTCACGGAAGGAGAGCAGGTGTTCTGGGAATTCAGTGACAGCACGACCGCCCAAGGCCATTTCGCGTGGCACACCTTTGAGGAGAATGGGTGGTATGAGGCTTGTGCGACTTACGTGAGCCCTTCGTGTCCGGACACGACTGTTCTGTGCACCTGGGTCGACGTGGGGGATTGCGCTTGTTTGGAAGAGGAGGATGCGGAACTGATGTGGATGCCGGACAGCACCGCGGATTGCTCGGGATGGTTCCTGCTGGAGATGATGCAGCCGGATGGGTACAGCATTTTCTGGGATTATGGGGACGGAGAATCGGGGGTGGGACTGGGCCTGTGGGTTGAACACCAGTATGCGGAATCCGGGCTCTACGAGGCTTGTGCGACTGTGACAAGCCCAGCTTGTCCCGAAGGGGCCACTTGGTGCATTGAAGTGGCGGTTGATGCGTGCCCGGATGTGGAATGTGAATTGGACATCGTGGTTGAATGGACTGATCCGGAAGCGGGATTGGCCCTGCTCATCGCCGATGGTGTGCCGGAGGGCGCGGTGGTCGAATGGTTCACCGAGGACGGAGACTTGATTGCTACGGGTGAAGTGGTCGACCTGGTGGATGTGGGCGGCGAGATTTGTGCGATGTACGAGACCCCTGAATGCCCGGAAGGGGTGGAGGCCTGTGTCGAGCTCGAACCTTGGGAGCCTGCGGAATTTGATTGTGAACTGGGCATCGAGGCCGTCCAAGAAGCCGATGGAAGTTGGACCTTGACTGCGGTGACCGATTCTGTGGAAGGGGACGGCTATGTGTGGCATATGTCCGATGGTTCCATTTTGAATGGGCAGGAGATCAATCATTTTTTCGCGACCGGATCGGAGATCGAGACGGCCTGTGTGACGGCCACGTTCTGGGATTGTGAGGAGATCCTCACCGAGTGCATCGACTTGGAAAATGGCGGGACTGGTTTCTGTGAAGAGGTCGAAGTGGAGCTCGATGGAGAGACTCTAGCGGATTTGCTAGTGGGCTTGGAAATGGCGTGGACCCTGTATGGGGACTTTTTCGACCTCGAGGGCGAGATGACCCTCGACCCTGCCGATGGAGAATTGAGTGCGCTCGTGCTGTGCCTTCCTCCAGGGTGCTACGGCATGTCGTTTGACATGCAGGGCTTGCCGGGGCTTGATGGATTGCCAGGCATGACCCTGTCGTTGGCCGTGGGAGAAGAAGAAGAAATCGAGGTGGATTTGGCCATCCTCGAAGGACAGATTGAATTGGAGTTCGGTGTCCAGACGGATTGTGGCTCTAGCGTGATGGAGACGGCATCGCCGCTGCACGGCCTGGCGTTGTTCCCGAACCCTGCCCATTCCTGGATTCAGGTGACATGGACCGGTCCACTGTCTGGAGCGGGATTGGCGTGGACGCTTCGGGATGCGGCTGGACGCCGTGTCGATGCCGGTCGAGCCCGGGCTTCCCGTTGGGAGGTGGACCTCGGAGGTCATGCGCCCGGGGCTTACCTAATTGAGGTCTTCGATGGCGTTCAGCGCCAAGTAGGCCGGGTGATGGTCGCCCGCTGAGCACGGCCTATTTTCGCGGGGAACCGACTTGTTCGGGGCCGGAATGATCCGCGCTCCTGCAATCGGGGAGATCCTGCGTCCGCATGAACTACAAGCGTCTCAATGACTACACCGGATGGGCTGTGTGGCTGGTGGCCACCATCGTCTATCTCTTGACCATCGAACCCACCGCCAGCTTCTGGGATTGCGGGGA
>MDTG01350411.1_pt1 | contig 18518 bp, 14 predicted proteins | sample 811421 | NCBI WGS metagenome assembly MDTG01 (sample SAMN05326645, study PRJNA326480) | marine metagenome | isolation source: seawater | place: Pacific Ocean: South East | collected 2011
AAAAGTTTGACCTAAAGCGTTAATCTCTGTCGCGCATTCATCTAATTCTAATTCGTCCTCATTATCATCGCCCATGTATACTTGTACTATTCTTAGTCTAGACCCAGTTTTCAAACGACGATTTAATTTATCGTATATGATATAATTTACCTGAACATTGGGACTTTCGGCTGGACAATATTCAGGGATATCCAAATCTGTACAAAACGGTGTAATACCAACATCATTGATTACATCTTTACATTCTTTTGGTCTACAATACGTTCTAACATCGCAAACATTTGTATTATCCGACCATATGCAATAATTTTCATTATCGCACAATGTTTTGTCATTAATATCGCATTTATTTTTTGCATTCACTATATATTCTGTGCTTAAATCATACATGCAATATTCATCTTTTGCACAATCGCCCATCGTATTATGTGTATAACATATAGGGGCTGTCTGATCAAAGTTTTCATGCCTTGATTCTATGCCAGTACATTTATCATTCAATGCGCCACTTTCTTGAAATATTGTTTCGGACATTTGACACCACGACGATTTATGATACAATTGTATCGTGTGAACAAAATGTTCATTATCAGTAACATCGAGTGCCTTTGATAATAACACTGGTTTATTTGTTTTAATTCCACATTTACAACATCCTTGATTCGATATTGGTATACCAGCTCTATATACCTTTAATTCTGGATTAGGAGTAGAATAAGTACGGAAAGCCCCTAAACTGTCTCTCATTAAATCAGGATTAATGGTATAATACCATACCTGTTGTGTTGCTACATTGTATACAAAATATCCTTCACCATCAATGAATCTTCCATCATTCATTGCAACTTCAACAGCTTGTTGCAATGAAATATAATTGGTAACACCAGTTTCACTCGGTGAAATAGATATCTCACTTAATTCTTTAATGTCACTGGTTGTTAAATAATTTCCTTCTAATATTAAATCAAACCCATGCCATGGATTGGAAGTAAATTCTGACTCTGTACATTCAGTATTAATACAGGTTTTAGAAGCATATTTTAAATATCCTGTACCATCTGCTATATCACCTGACATGATTTGTTTTAATTCTAAACCAAAATTTTCACCACAACCAATGTCAGTAATAATAACAGTGTTATCATTACCTTGTTTAACAGAAATATGTGTATCATGATTTTCATCATTAGTATATCTCGTGCCATCGGTTTCATCTTTATCCACATAATATAAAAAAGGTGTCATTTCTCTCCATCCCGTATTTGGGTCGTTGTTTTTCAAATATTTAACATTAATAACAATGACAGAAATATCCATCTTTTCCACGTCCCATGCATCATATATCTTTATTTCATTCATAGGCGATATTTCAAAATCGGAACATGTTTTAGCACGTGAAAAAGCATCTTCGAGAGCTTGAGAACATTTGATATGACCATTTAGACCAGCGCACAATGAATCATGGTCTTTATTATGAGCACATTGTGGACTATTTAACTCCGAAGGATACAATCCTTCTAACATATTTACACAATATTTAGACCAATCATATTCATTTATATCTTTTTGACATGTAGATCTTTTGCATACCTTACTACCGGGCGAAGGTGATAAGAAATATGATGTCGTATCGTATTTTTGCTTTGCTTTATCATCCCATGGATTGGCCGAGACATGGCAAAATACCCCATCCATGGATTGACCAGACATGCGATTTAAACAAGAGAATGGATTATCTATTTCTTCCAATGCTGGATTTATTTTACATGGTGTTCCTCCTTCAGCTGGTATAGTAGTACATGAACCGCGACCAGCACATATGTCTCGATTATATCTAGGACAATGATATTCACATGCTTTACCAAAATAATTTTTAGCTGGCGGTGGATCTAATACTACACCTAAGCGTGCATAATAATCTCTAGAATCATCTGTGTATTCATCAAAAGGTTGACATTCACATTGTGTAAATTCGGATTCTGGATTAAAAAATTTAAATAACTCATTTTGTTTGCATTCACCGTGTCCGCCACAGATTGCACCTTGATAAGCATGGCATGCACGAGTACATTCAACACCAGTTACACCTTCTGGACAATCGCATGAAGTTGCACCCCCTTCGTCACATACACCTGCTTGACAATTTAAACATTTAATAATTCTATGATTACTGGGGTCATCGAACCTCATGATAATAGTTTGGTCCTGACCAAATAAATTTTTCACTGTCAATGGAATGTCTTTTTTCATATCTGTATAATTTCGAATCAAATTTAAACACCCTGATTCCATATTATCTTCTAAATCCGAACTACACCATTCTGAACAAGCATTCGGAAAATCAGCACTGTTTGGTAAATAATGGTTATCGCATTCTCGACATTTTTTAGTTGAATTGAAAGTATCCATTCCGTATTCATTTAAATTACAAACACATAAATCCTCCGTTTCATCCCTGAATGCATATGGGTTACACCTGCCAATTTTATTACATGTTTCTTCATTACATGTAATAGTACAATGGCCTTTTGTTGGGTTAGAAACCCATTGTATTTTAGGATATAACTCCTCTTCACATTGTGCACAATATGTTTCTGGTTCTGTACCTAGAAAACATCTACATTTAGGGAGATTATCTTCTTCTTTATCGTATTCACAAATACCTCTCCCCCAACAACCAAATCCTTCTACACCACTATGTGGATACACGTAGTCTGGATTATTCCACCAGCTATATTCAGCTGCCGGATTACAATAAACATTACAGGCTTCTACTTCGGCTCCCGGTTTTGGTAACGGCATCCAATTTGGTTGACAGTCCAAACATCTCGGCCCTTGATAATGTCCACGTTCTGGAGGTTCAGTTGGGTCCCAATTATAATCTATTTCAACCATTAAAAAATCAATGGGGTCAAATCCATGAAATGTGTCGGTATTTTCAACAGGTTGTAAATTATATTTATATGTTATTGCCATTGCTTCTATTTCAGAAAGTTCTATAATCTGTTTTTCAACACCATTGATATTCCCCACCACCATATTATTAATTCGGATTGGTATAGGGTCTGTGTCATCAGGTGTTTTAAGCCAAATTACTTGTGATTCGAAAAAATAATCTTGACTCAAATCATACATTGGTATAATATAATGGGCCGGTGATGCAAAATTGTATGTATTGATTATTTCATTGTGGTCCGTTGTTATATTTGTATACATGTGTATATTTATTAATGGACCACTGTCTGAAGGTCTTTTACCACTGAAACATATACATTCGCCAGTATAATCATCGCATTCACCATTACCAAAACATGTGTATTTTTCATTGCAATCGCATCTTCTACCATACCAATTTTCTTCTTCCGTAGAACCCTTTACACATATACAATGTGTTCCCTGACCCCACTCGTTTAAATAACACGTGCCGTGACCAGAGCATGGGACATCTGTAGTAGCTCTGTATGGACATTCATATAAACAGTCTATTTGGCCTATAGCGTTATAAGTGGCATCACAACTACAAAACGCTTGAGGGTAATCTTGACCCTCGTATTCTACCATTTGTACATTTCCATCGAATATACACGCTCCATGACCAGAACATGGGAAACCTTCCTTTGTAACTGGGTTTATACCCGGACATGAAATATTACAAGCAGGTTCACCATACCATCCCATTTTACAAAAACATCTCGGCGTCCCAGCAACGATGGCACACGTAGCCATTTCACCACATAATGGGTTTCCATCGCTATCTAAACATGCTTGAGAACATTTCCCAGCTGGTCCATCCACCCAACTACCAAAACATTGACACTGGCCAGATTCTGTACATGTACCATGACCATTACATGCTTGACATTCCCCACGATCGTCTAAATCTAACGATGTACAACTAAGACTGTTACCATTTGGTAAACATACACGATTACATGTTTTATCTACCCCTTCGTAAACACTGGCATCGCTATATCTTATTCCTTTGAATCCATAATAAATAAAACTATTCGATGAACAATCGCCTTCACATACATTTTCACCGAAAATTTCGGCGTAACATTTATTACATAAAAACCCAGTCCATTTTCTAAGTGGACCTCGTGGACATCGACATGAATATTGACTTAGTATACTAGCCGCTAATCCACCGCTTTTTTTAACTAAACGTCCCCCATTTAAACAATTATGTTGTTCGCAAAATTGACCTCCAAATAGTCCTTTAGAATTCGCACAATTACATGGGGCCTCTTTAAATCCCCACGAAACCAACCCAGTACGAACAATTGTACTAGGATCATATAAACCATCATGTAAACAAGGATTAATAACAGTGTTTAATTCATCAATTATCCATTGTAATGAAATACCAAAAAATGCAATTAAAACTGTTATTAAAAGTATAGAAGTTGTACTAAAAGCTATGAGAGCGAATCCAGATCTATTAGACATAAATTATATTTATTAATATTTTATAAAGATTTATAGTGCCTATCGAATAGGTATCACATAATCGGATAAACTATAAAAGTATAGTTATTTTTAATATAATGTCTGATCTTAAAAATATTCCATTATTAAACTGGATTCAGGCAATATCTTTTTTATTTAAGAAAGATTTCTTCACTAATAAAAATTTTCAGGATGCGAAAGCTATGATTGCTCAAGAAAAAAATAAATCATGTGATACTATAACCAAAGAAGAAACCGTTCGTAAAATTCTAATAGACCATGGTTATGGCATGGATAAAGCAATAAAAAATAAACCAGTTAAAACATGGTTGTATGATTCAATGACTTTTTTAACAAAAAATCCATGTATAATAGGGTTTTTAATATCGGAGGACAATGATAATTGGTTTTCCATACGTTCGGAAGATAAAATTACATGGCTATGGCAAACGTCGGATACGGAACATGACATGGTTTACAAACAAGACATTATTAATAAGATGCTTACTATTAAAGGCAATGTATATTTGATTTGGAAAATGTGGATACCATTATATAGATGGATAAAGAAGAAAAGACCATTTTATATAAGAGGAGCGGACACTGAATCGGATATAAGATGGGAATATGAACCCACGTCCTGTTTTTTACCACAAAAAATGAATTACAAAGGTAAAAATAAAAAAATATTAAAAACAATGAACAAATGGAGTGGAACTATATTAATGTCGAATCGAAAAGAGTTGGTATTATGTTCACCATCATCAACGGGTTGGGAAACAGAAACCATTATGGAATTTGATGGAGTACCATTTAATACACAAACAACCCGCCTAGCAAGTTTAGCAAATGATCAAATACTTAATTTCTGTAATAAATACCCTCACAAATCCAACGAAATAATGGCACATGTTGCTCACGCATTAACATCTATATGTGATAAATTTAAAATAAATGTACCTCATAAGAGTTTAACAGCGTTTCAATTAGAAGAAAGCGACGAGGAAAAGATTAGAGAATATGATAAGGTACTCGAAAACATGGAATTTGATGCGGAGGAGACTATATAAGAGATTGTATATAACACAAATGGGCAATAATTTACCATCTAAAACAAATACTCCGCCTCCAACGCCACCAAAGGAACAGTGTATGAAAGAAATCAAAAATATATTTCCAAAAGGTTATGTTATGGATTTAGAAACTACTGTATCTAATAGTAACGTATTGAAAAATAAAATAACAGAGATATCGGCGGCACCAACATGGTTGCGTGAGGTTTTTGATGAAGGATACGATGTTTTAGTGGATTTACCACCGAATCCACAAACTGTAAAATTATTTTTATCTTCTAAAAAAAAATGGTCTGAGTTTTATAAAGACCCAACAAACTTACATTTAAAAGCACAAGCTAAAAGAGAATCATGTGAATCGAAAAAAGAAAGAACAGTAGTTAAACCATTAAAAGAATTAAACACTTATGATATTATAAGATATATACATCCATATACGAAAAATGAAGAAAAAATGATATCCATGACCATTGGAAGCATGCACAAATCCATTTATGGTAAAGTATTGAATGGTGACCAAAAAGAAGCATGGAAGAATATTCTGAAAAAAATAAACAAATCTAGAGATATTTGGATAAACAATGAAGAAATCATCATGAAAGAATTCACTGCTTTAAAAAAAATAAAAAAATTCAGAGAGTTGACAACAAAAGCCGGTGTAAAGGCATTCATTCCACCACATATAGCATTAGAAGGCTTAATGGAATATACTGCTGATTATCCAACATGGTATGCACACAATGGCAATGGGTTTGATTTTCCATTAGTAGAACAAGAATATAAATTTTACAATGGTTGTGAAGTATTGATCAAACAATGGAAGGGTTTTAAAACGGACAAAATACAAGTGTCATGGGCGAATAAAAAATTCACGGAAGAGTTTGAATCGAACAGGCCAGTAGGAGGATGGAAATACCAGAAGAAATATAGAGAACGTAATCCTTGTACAAAAGCTGTGTATACTGTACGTGGGTTAGATACATTGTCATTGGTTAAAAAATTTCCTCCACTTGCTTTAGGTGATAAAGAGACGGTTAATTATAAGCAGGAAACTATTGCTAAATATTTGGGTATTAATCCAAACGATGGCCAAATGGGTAAAGGGTTAGCTCATACATCCATGACGGATGTATATGTATTGCGTGAAATATTGTACAAGTTACAGGAAAAGAAGAAAGGTCTTAAATTCTTGAAAGAAAATCCAATTCCGAAGAAGAAGAAGAGTTCGATTGATGTCGATATTTTAACGGGGGCTTTGGGTGGATTGACAGTGAACAGGGAAAAAGTATTATATGTTCCTATGATGACTAAATCAGAAAAGAAAGCGTTTATACAATTGGGGTTTACGGATATGGATACATTGGTAGAATATCATAAACGCAATGAAGATAAATTTTGGTTAAAAAATTTTATAAAAGAATGGCGCGTGGCCACGGCTTATCTCGATAATTATTCCAAATAATAAAAATAATAACAAATGTGCGGATGGTTGAAATTTGGTTTTACGTCCTCTTCATTGACTGTGTATAAAATATAAATATATTTATCGTCTTTTTTTCCCATAAACTTATATCTTCCACTTGCATTTTTAAATTCAACCATCTTATTCGAATGATAGGTCTTTACAAGACGTTTTGACATTGATATTTTTACATGTACACCATTTTCAGTTGTATTTTCATATTTACCCTGAAAAGCTCCTAAACTATTTGTTTTAGTCAATTTTAAAGGCATTCCAGACTTCCATTCATGTGCATGTGTATCGTCCATGTTTTTTTTCTCTTTGCAATAATAATCCTTGACCATTCTACATTCTTTCTCATAACTATACCACGAATTAAATAATACACGTTTATCAAATGACGAATAAAATGTAGCGTCTTTATCAAAAAAATCATCTACTTGATAAGCTTGTATCCTTTTAGTTTTCCAATATATTTCAGACATGCCGAAATCAAATAGAAACCAATCGTGTTCACCATTTGGATGATTCTCTATTCCAATGTTTCCAGCATGTAAATCACAATGGACGAATTTATAGGCGTTGTATAGAAAATCCAATTCATCTGAAATTGATTTAGACAGTGATTCTAAATTTTCCTTTGGTACAAACCTGTTACTTATTATCTTATATAAAGCCGATGAAAATGGTTTCATTGCTAAATAAACACATAATTTACCACTTTTACGATATAACCCCATGTTTATAGGTTTCACTATTCTATTTTTTCTATTTGTACCCTCATATAAATTATACAAATAGAATTGTATACATGCTTCAGAAAATAAAGATATGTTTGAATCTTCAAACCATTCTTCTTCTATATCTTCATCTTTAATGGTTTTCATAGCAAATATGTTACCGTATACGTCTGTGCATCTTTCATATACAATGTTATTTGTACCGTTTTTGTAATGCCGTATGTATAAAGACTCTTTATCTACAGGGCCCAATGAAACATTGATAACAGGTCTCAATTTTAATACATGTTTTTTTTCTTTTTCATACCAAATTTCATAAAGTTTTTTCCAATGTGCTCTGCTTGTACCTAACATCTTTAGCTATATTATTTATATAATACACAATAATTTATACGAATATTCTTTTAAAAATCTGACTATAAAAGTTCTTACGAATACTATAAAAATGATATTCTTTTTCATAGGTTTCATCTTCGGCGTTTTTGTAGCACAAGAAAGCCCTAATTTCCCCAATATAAAAGATAATATAACAACGACATGTATCTTTGTAAAAAAAATGGTAGTTCAAGATTCAATGCCAAAAGACGTGAGCAATGATAATAGTGAAGAAAATAAAAAAGATTCTTAACTATAAATAACTTAATTTAATTTATATTATGACTTCTATTTCACTGACACTTTATGTACCTAATGGTGTAAGTACACAAGAAATTAGTCAATATTTATCTTCAACTAATAATATATCACCACCATTTCAAAATAAATATCAAGAATTAATTAATAATCATTGGGGTAATCGCCATCATTATAGGATTGAAAAGTTTCAGGTTGATTTCCCCAGAGGTCCGGTAAGAAGTTATACCAATGTTCATCACAGTGCTTCTAGAAGAACATCATCTTTAAATTCTTCTATAGTGGATAGAATTAACCAAACATTCCGGAATGGTCTATCGGTACCAATGGGTTCTAGTATGTGTCGGCCACGGAATATAGAAAATATATTACCTCCATCTACCTCAACTGTTGAATTCCAATGTGCTATATGTTTGGATGAATGTAAACTAGGTCAACGCCAACAAATACTACCGTGTATGCACAAATTTCATAGTTCATGTATTGGTAGTTGGTTATCAAATAATGATAAATGTCCGACATGTAGGCACCCTGTTTTCGACGATGTAGATTTAACACCGCCTGTACATACGTTAAATCCGCAATCAGCCGATGAACGCATTTTAAATTTAGTAAATAGTATAAGAAGAGTTTAAAAATTATCATTTATTTCTAATATTAATTCTTTTAAATGAAACATTTTTTTTGAAGGGTTGAAAACATGTCTTTCATTTACAATACATAACTTATATATTATATTCCACCATATAGACCGTTCTGCTAACACCTCGATAATATTTAAGTATGGAAAACATGAAGTTCTACTTATATTCAACCACTTTGTCCATAATATTTGGTAATCTTCCGTTTTTTCACTTGTCATTATCATAACATAACATATTGTTTTACCAAATGCGTAATAATCTATCCATTTCATTTTACCTGCTATGGATATGTCCTTTCTATTACAAATCAATGCTTTCATGACATTGATAGTTGGATAATATTCCTTTGTACCCTTTAGTGAATAATCGTTTAATGGTAATGCATTATCCAAATCACATAAGACAGCATGGTCCGGTGTTCTCATCAATATATTTTCCACCTTAATATCTCTATGCGCATGGCCTTTATCATGTAAATAAATAATGGCATTTGCGATGCTCATTATTATTTTATGGCGTGATACTGGTTTAATCCGTGTTTTTTGTGAGTTTAATAATTGTGCTAAATCCATGTTATATTTTTTATATATAAAAAAGACAGCTTGTGATGTTTCATGATATTTTATAAGATTACATAGATAATTATCGGACGAACTTTTTGTAGCGTCTTTTATTCTTTTAATATTCATTAAGTTATTTAAGGCGTTTTTCTTTTTAAACTGAAGTTTACAAAAATAAGAATTTTCTAAAATAAAAGGGAACCCATTACCTCCCTTTAATTTTTTTTTAGCTTCATATATTTTTATATTTTTTCGCTTTGATAAACTTTCCATTTCATGGAAAGCATCTTTCCATGTATTTTTTTTTGATTTACTAGAATATATGCCCATATATTTAATTAAAATATATACCTAAGTAGTCGCATCTACTCTTTTTTTCAATAATGATACTGAACCTATAGGTATTAAATCTATAACATTACATAGTATAATCAATTTCCAAAAATTGTTAAAATGATTTCTATCTACATTAAACATATTTGCAAAGATAGACCCCCATTCAGATGATATAACACCGGCTAGGTTACTAATGCTCATTAAAGTAGCATATAATGACCCTTCAACACCCGGTGGACATATACGAGCTCCTAAAACAACTACAGGCATTAATATACATTGACCTATTAATGTAAGAATAATTGAATCAGCTAATGCAAACCATATGTCCGGTATACCGATTACTAAATTTAATCTAAAAATTAATATCATATAAGACCATTTCAACACCCATGATAAAGTCAATGTCCAGAAAAATATTTTACGAAACGATATATTAGTCAAATATCGTTTGTATATCATGATACCAATTAAACCCGATACATATGAAGTAATATCCAAATAGGTAAATTCATAAGCTGAAAACTTCAATACTTGTTCGAAAAAATATGAAGTAACAGCGCCATAACCCGGTGTTACACCTATTATAAATAGAAACAATGCTGGTTTATAAATATCTTTATTTTTAAATGCACTTATTAAAGATTTTATAGTTTTAGTAGGAGATGAACTTTTATCACCGATATCGTATGGTTTTTCTTCCATTGCTAAAAATGCTACAGATATAAACAATGGCAATGAACCTGTAATCACAAAAACTAATTCAGGTCCTATATTTTCATAGGAAACACCTCCTATAATTGAAGCGAATAGTCCACCTATAGAACGACAACCCCATGCATAAGATTGTATAGTTCCTTTTTTATCCTCAGATTCTTTTCTAGCATATTCTACTAAAATAGAATCACATACCACGTCAGATATACAACATCCTAACGATGTTAACATCATTAAAAACATGATAGCATCTATATTATCAACATGCCATGGTAATGCCCAATAAGATATAGAGGATATCCAACAGCCTAAAATAATATAAGGTTTCCTTCTATATCCTAAAATGGGAAAAGAATCTGAAATAAATCCAAATAAAGGTTTTAAACACCATGGTATACCAATAACACCTCCCATTCCCATCATTTGAGCAGGTGTCATTTTAACTTTTTCGATACACCAAAATCTCATGGAAACGGCGGGAAATTGAAATACAAAGCCTAAAAGAAGATAGAAACATAATAATATTAATTTATATATTTTCATTTTAATTATAATGATATAGTTTAAATATTTTTTTAACGAGTAGTTATGGATTTTTTAAAATTTTAGTCCATGTTTACTACGTTTTTCTATAATTTTCTGTACGTTCAAAATAGTGCCCTTATGTTTTGACGCATTTAATAAATAATTGACAAAATGATCTAACATTTTTTTAAATGATATTTCATGTGTTGAACTATCATACCATGTATGATCCGACTTACCCGGAGCTTTTGTAAAAACGGTGTTAATATATTCAGGCAATGAAATTTTTGAAATAATTTTATTATGCATTTTGAATACAAGTGATTCACAACGCGATGGTGTCAAAAGTTTATTTTTATCTAAAATTTCATGCTTAATCCAAAATAAGACTTCTACGAACCACCAATTTCGTTCATTTTCTAATCGTATGCGATGTTTGTCATATAAAATAAAATTAATCGGCATTTGATATTCAGGATAATGATTAAAACATCTAGGACATATGGTTTCATTATGAGTACGTATATGTCCTACCATTTCACCCGGTAAATAACTTAATCCATTGGGATACGGATATATGATAACTTGTGGTGTACCTTTAAATGTTTTGTTTATATGTGATGAATGTGTACATCGTATAGCATTACATGGTACACCTTTTTTATATAATTCTCGTAATTTTCTTTTCTGTGTATCCACTTTCCAATCTTTGTATTTAAATAATTGAACAGATGGTGGAAATTTCACCACACCATTCTTTTCACCACCCCATAAAAAATATTGTTGGTTATTGGGTAATGAACCATATTTTGTATGTGGGTACGGTAAATTACCATACCAAATACCTTGACATTTAACATCGGAACCATTATTAATGGTATTACAATATACACACTTCCATTGTCGAGTGTTAGAAAAAATGTTATTACCTTCTATAATTTTATCTTCTGGTAAAAGTATATTGGTATGTATGGGTTTCCATTTAACAGTATTTGAAACAACGCTTTTCCACACGCCCATTTCTAATTTTAGATAATTATCTATAATATCTAAAACTTTATAACATTTATTTTCACCATGATCACGGACCCAAACATATGTTCCGATTTTAAAGTCTTTATTCATTATAAATGATTTTATACCCTGAAATACCTAAATAGAACTGTTTAATGATGATCTAATCGATCGTGAAAAAAACATGTTATTATACATAGATGATAGTGTTCCACCTAGTATCAAAGTGGCTAACCGTCGAAGAACTTATAAAATTGGAAAAAACTTGTAAAAATATAAAGTATGATTATTCTATTTGGAGGTATCATTTTTTTGGTTTACGAAATATTCAAACAATTAAATATAAAATGTTATCATCTAAATCCATTCGAGAAACATTGATATCGTATCATTATTGGAAAAAATTCATATCCCTGCCAATTTTACATATCATCGAATACTTATACGACATACGAAAAATACGTGATTTTCTGTTAACTTGTTATATATATAATCACGATATTATTTTACAATTATACAAAGTTTTGAAAAATATAGATACAAATAAACGGAATCATTACGAAAAGACTCAGATCAGTAGATGGAGAATGAATATTATTATTTATCTTAGTAAGAAAAAGTTTAGGCGTCGAAAAAAATTATATAATAAAGCGAGTGTATTTAAAAGAACTTTGACACATAAAAAGTTATATGTTGTTGAAGATAAAATGTTCAATAAAAGAATTGAATGTTTTTCATAAATTTAATCAAACCTATATTATTTTATGGTCCAACCAATTCAAAAATACTTATAAATTATCTAAAATAAATAAAACATTGTCATTGAAAACCTATATCAATACTGAACATCCATTTGCATTGATATGTGGTGTATATGGCGAATCTGAAAAAAATACTCATAACATTGGTTGTTTCGTGTTAGATGCGTCTAAATTGAAATCGGGCCATGTATATAACATTGAATCAGACATAAAAGATCACACTTCAAAACCATCTATCACTGGTAAATCGAAAATAGATATATCTATCATGTATGATTTCCCTATGAAAGAAATAGATTGGAATAATAGAAATTCCATGGACATGGTACATGCGTCCGCCGAAAAAAATTTAACATGGATAGAACCATATTCTTCTATAGGATATCCACCCATAAACCCAGCATTGTATAAAATACATTCGCCATATTATACTACAAACATAGGCGTTACTTTACCTTCTGGTGCATTTTGTATTAAAAAGACACATTATAATGAAGACTCGTATAAAAAATCATTGGTGTCTACTTATTCTAGATTTAAAGTAGCGTTGAATTTATGCGATGGAACTTCTAACGAAGAATTTTTGAAATATTGTAAAACCATTTTTAATAAGGATAAAATGTTGGATCCTCGTAATAAATGGATATATGATAGAATTATAAATATTATATACACTACGTTAACGTTGCATTGTAGACACAATTTAAATTACGTTGGAGATTTTCAATATACAAAAAAAGGTAAAGTATATACAGATAGGTGGGAAACACCGCGTGAACCGGGCGATTCATATGTTGGTGATTGTGAAGATTGTGCCAAAGAAATATATTTAGAATATTATGAATGGGTTAATATGAAAACGTCAAAACCCGATATAGTGGCATTTCAAAAATTATTAAATTATTTTGTTCCTTTTATTGTACAAGGTGCTGTACAAAATAGCAGTTACAAAACAGGGAAACGAAACTCAAAGAAAAAATTTTTAAATCATGTTTGGGCAACATTGATACCAAAATATATAGTCAAGAATATATTATCTAATGATATAGATATACATAAAGATGAATATTACAACAAAACTTTATTCAAAACATTGTTATTGGAAGGCACTGGTAATGTATACCCCGTTAAAATTCAGAAAAATATTTACAAAAAAATACAACTTCAACGGAAAAAAATAGAAAAAATCATACCGGAGCTAAAAAATATATCAAGATGCGATTACAATACCAATGGGTTTTATCATTATGCAATATCTATGATGTCCGATTATTATTTAAATGAACATAAAATCATTGATTATACTATAGTAAATAACAATAAATATGGAGTCACATTCAATGATTGGTGGGCGGGTAATTATTCACTTCGACCAAATATGGTACATACGAAAAAATCAATCGAATTAATAAAAAATATTTTAGAATACGACAAACCAATACCACCCATTTTATATAAATGTTCTATACATGATAAAAATTTTTCTTCAACCAACTTGAAATATGGATATAAAATAGATGATAATGAATCGAAACAAACACACGAACACATTATACAAAAAATAAAAAAAATGAATAATACATTTTTCAGTAAATATTTTATCATTGACTATGAATTTAGTCATTGGGTTGAATTGTTTTTCGTACCGATTAATGATGATGTTTCATTATTGTCATCTGATTCCGATGATAACTTTCGATTTATATCTACCGGTGACGATGGACCCGGATTAATACTTTTATGAGTCATACGTATATAAATTATTATATTAAAAATAAGTAATACCATTGTTATAATATTACCCCATACCGTTAACAATTGTAATCTAATTAATATTTCATCTTTAAATTCCATACCACTAATCATTACTAATGTAATTATATCCCATAACAAAACATTAATAGACCCAACTATATCCGCATTATCGAAATGTAAAGTTTCGTCAATAGAATTTATAAATTTAGTTACACCATATGTTATAACTATAGCACTGCCTATAATAGCCAATGTCAATGTAGTTGATTTATATTCATCAGTAGTGTTTAAACATAAAGACCATGTATAAAATAATGATACAGTATAAAACAAATAAGAGAAAGAAGTTAAGAAAAAAGATAGTTTATTATCCATTTAATATAAATATTTTTAATTATATACGTCCTCATCAAATTAAAAAGTCGATCTATAAAGCTTCTTTCTGTCAAATAAATGGCTGCACTATATTTAGCTTTAGGTGCTGCTGCTATTTCGAGATGGGGAAATATTAAAACAGCCACACAAATAATTTCAACTATAACAGTATTAAGAACAGCTTACCCAGAAAATAGAGTAAATAATATAATAGAACAATTAGATATCGAAGCAACTGTAAATACGATACAATCTGCTGTAAACGATGTTTATAAAGGCAGTGAATCATATATGATAGCGCGCGAATATGTAATTAAATCATTAGAGCGTGTAAAGTTTTTAATTGAAACTATACAATTAAAAACATCCACTTATAACTCCGGTTGGAAACAATACATAAAAACATTGAATTTATCAAAGGAAGAAAAAAGTTTAGGGGATGAAATAGCCATTTTGAACAAACGTTATAAACGAATGATTGAATTAAAGTTCATCCCTAGTAGTTTCCAACCTATCGGAACTATCAAGAATGGGATGAAGCTCATGGATAAACGCGACTAGATTTTCCGCTTCACGTTCCCCCGTATACTCAACTGGTTCCTTATCTTTTTGATAATACATAATTGTTGGATAACTTTTAACGGTCCAATTAGGATGTTCATTAGCAGTAGAATCCACTTCGGCGATAATAATATCTTCTTTTACCAACATTTTAGCCAATGTTTTCCACGCCGGTGCCATTTTCTTACAATGACCACACCATGGTGCATAAAATTTAACAAATACATCTTTACCCATGTCCAATGTTTCATTGAAATTTTTACTCACCACTTTCATCACTTCGCCCGGTGTATGAACGGTTTCTTCAGGTGGTGTTTCAGATTTGAAATGCTCTGGTATATTACCATCCAAAACGTTATTAACAAAGTTACGTATTGAAGCAGTATCAACTTCAGTACCTTGAATTTTATATCGTTCAATCTTTTCACCGAGACGAACCAATGCGACCACTGGTAAGTTTTCAGGTTTAACATCGAACATATTCATCACATTTGTATAATTGTTTGGTACAATAACTACAGCAATTGAAGGAGACCAGAATTCACCGATTGGATACAATTGATTATACAATGCGCGCTCTTCGCCTTCTTTAGCAAATGCCAATAAATGGGTTTTCGAAAAAGAAAAAGCACGTTGCATTCCAGATTTATGGTTCAAATTCAACACATACGGTATTGAATATTTTCGTATGAAAACATCCACTTTACCATGGATTTCGTCATTTTCGTATGTTTTAATACATGGATCTGGATAACATGATGTATCATTTTCATAACCTTTATAAAACACTTTTAATGTCCCAGTTGGCCAATCGGGCAATTCACCCGTTTTAATCCAACCCCAATTGACATTTGGTACTAAGGTTGCAACGGAACGTACGTCCTTTTCTTCGTCAGATGTAACAACGCATGCTTCACCATCCTTTAAATTGTTAATGAAAGTGTCAACATCAGTCTGTGTATACAAATGCTCTGCCCATTCAGTAGTAGCAGTTCGAACCCAGAAATCCATCTGTTCAAATTTACGACCACCCCTATATTCATATTCAGTATTGTTCACAAACCATTTCATTACAGGATATCCAGTAATACGATAACGCGAAGCCAATGTACCTTCCACAGTAGCATCCACTTCGCCATATACAACATTTTGTTGACCATCTTTAGCTAATTTTTCAAATTCGGGCGCCAGAGCTTTACAATGGCCACACCACGGAGCATAGAATTTTAACAACACAAATTCATTATTGTTCAACGTATCGTCGATATTATCCTTTGTAACCGTTAATACATCTTTCGCACTTGTACATAAAATAAATGTAAATAGTAAAATTAATTTCATATTACTCATAGTAAGCTTTCTGTATATATAAATTATTATTCATTTATGGATTTACTTATTCGTTACTTTATCTAGAATTTTATACTCAAACTATTAAAAAAAGATTGACCCGGTGGCGGAGACATTTTCTGTCGTTTGCTGTTTCTACTGGAACTTCCGCTTCCGCTCGATTGTTTCATATTGTCTTTCAAATAATCCTGAAATTTTTTTAAATCGTTCTTCAGTTCATTCTGTTTAAAAACCCAATTACAATATTTTTTATCAGTATTCATTATTTCGGTATAAGTTTTACCCGCATGTTTACCAATATACAACACATGTAGGTGTATATCATTTGGCTGTGGCTTTCGCTCAATTTTTTTTCTATTTTTAAACCGAACGTCGAATTCATTTGACCACACAACAGCATTCAATACTTTTCGGCGCCATTCTTCTGACTCATATAAATTATTCATCTCACGAATATAGTTGGCCATTGCTTTATTTATATTTTTAATCCATGTTTCGTCCCGGTCAATTATCTCTATTTTTTGTGCTTTAATTCCACACTCGTTCACGTAGCGTTTGGTTTGAACCCATGCACATTGAGGCAAATCTGTCATATACATATACATTTGCATTTGTACAAACTCAGATTTTTTGGAACCAATCTTCGGAAAATCATTGCCACTCGATTGACGTTCTTTGTGCTCTACCACCCCCATAGGCCGTGTACAATCATTTGTTATCATCCACCCGTCCACTTCGCTTTTAATAACACCCTCGAAACCAGATGCGGTGCTTATTTTTTCACCGGTTATACCACTTATAAATATAGGCGGCAATGTCTGTGGTGAGGTATAATCGACGTGCCATGTTTCATTCGCTTCTTTTAATCGTTCGTTAGCTAACTGTAAAGCAGAAGTTTCATTTCTAGTTCCAGATGACATATAAATTTTACCTTTCAATTCATCGAATACTTTAAATCTCCCCATGGGAGTTAAAAATTTACAAACCGGGTCAGCTTCCATTGCTCCAATGAGGCCGAATTTAATAATAAATGAAAATTTATCATATAACTGTATCGTGCCTTCTATTTCTCTAGATTGTAAATCAGTGATCAATGTTTCCACCTCCTTTTGCTTTTCTGCTTTTAATTTTTTAATTTTCATGGGGATGTCCAAAATCATGGCAAATGTAACGGTATCCAAATTGGCGGCGGTATCTATCATTCGACCTACGGGACCTTGATTCTTTTTAGATTGGCTGTAAAGTGACATTGCTTTGCTCTTTATAGTAATACCAAATTTACCATGATATTTTTTCAAAAAATGATCAAACATTTTTTTATTTCCCCATTCCCACATATTTGCATAATATTTATTTATGGTACAGGAACCACCATAGCCATAGCCCATAATACCACCCATTTGCGAAGGATATATTTTCCAGCCATGGATAAGTCCACCTCGCGCTCGAGCAATGGGAGGAAATTCACTTTTTAAAAAATTAGGGGCGTCTTGTTGAACGATTTCTTCAGAAGTAGCTAACGATGTCATCTTATATTATTTTATAAAACACAAATAAATACTA
>MDTG01308568.1_pt1 | contig 18517 bp, 16 predicted proteins | sample 811421 | NCBI WGS metagenome assembly MDTG01 (sample SAMN05326645, study PRJNA326480) | marine metagenome | isolation source: seawater | place: Pacific Ocean: South East | collected 2011
CTCAGGCTCAGGCTCAGGCTCAGGCTCAGGAGAATCAGGCATCTCGATTTCTTGATCAACGGGACTCAGGAGCTGTTCGCCAACACAACCTTCAGCTCGAAATTTTGGATCAAGACCAGGGGCTCGAACTTTCAGATCGCTAGGGCCATTTTCTACTTCCCATAGCAAAGCTGGTCGATCGGCATGCCATCGCACAGCCCATGAAACGCTGCCGTATCGTGATGGCAGACTGTGGACTTCTACCCCGATTCCTATCCATTCTTTCGGCCACACCAATGCAAGTAGAAGTTCGTCACCAGTGTCATCCATTAACAGACGTATAAAACTGCGAACAAACCAAGCACCTACACGGAGATCGTGTCCGGCACCGGCAGTACCACTCTTTGTTAATGAATCAAGCTGAGTCGGCCAATTCATGGTCGGCGAAGCGAGCGACGCGAGCCGGTCAAGTCGCGCCAAGGCCATTTCGGGATCGATGCTGAATTCAGCAAAAGTCGACCGCGCCATTTCCAAGGCATTTACTATTTCGCCGTCACCTTTTTGTTCTCTACTAAGTTGACCTCTAGCTGGAATTAAATCTTCAAGTCCCCGAGCCGCTTTTTCAGCTCCCACAGTTTTTAGAATCTGATGAGCGGCCAACAAACCTTCTCGAGCAGTCGGATCGGGATTAGCGAGAATCCATCGAGCCCCATCAGCAGCGAATTCCGAGAGAGCTAGCGTTAAAGACTTATCCGGAACCAACTCCAACGCCCGACCAGCGCCAATTAGCGTCGCAGATGTCACATCCAGACTGCCATGACTTACGGCACCCAAGCGGTCTTGACGCCTTGCTCGAGATATAAGTACTTCTCGGACCGCAGCTTCATAGCCACATTCAGCAAGCGCCATCAGCACAGCTGCTTCATCAGTCGCATCATGCGGAGGACCTCCGGGCGCAGGCACTATGTCTTGCCCCGTTATCGCTAACAATAAAGACTGTCGCGACGCGTCGAAAACATCACTCAAATGCCCAGGAGGCAACACAAACCGACTCGCGTTCACAGCATGCTGCCCCCAACCTCTAGCAACCTGAGCAGCAGTCGGCAATTTGGAAGTTAGGTCATCCCCATCTGGCAGTCCCAACGGAATCACACATTGCATAGTTGCACCGTGCACCAACGGCATAATCAGGGCAGCGCTAGCCATTCCTTGATCACAAGTCACTGCCTTGGGGTCTCCTTCCGCCTGGTCTAAAGAATGAGCTGGGTCTAAGCCCCCGCTACCCCCAACTAATCGGCCAGGACTTCGCCCACAAACAAGCCCAATTCGACCATCCACGTACAACGTCCGGTCTTTAAGTTCTATCTTTTCGATTCGACCGCCCCCAAGATGGTCATAGGGACGGATCGCCCATGCAAGGGCCACAGGCCGGCTTGCTTGATTCTCAACCTCAACTATCAAATATTCAGCATCAGTCCGAGCCGCATAAGTGCGATGAATAAGATCCCCGCCTGCCGCTCTGAGAACTGTCTCAACCACTGGTGCTCCATCGACCAAACGTTGTCGAACTGCACCGTGCTCCGAAGGAAAAATCCAGTCATCATCTACACGAAGCCACCAGTCAAGCGACCACGAGCCCGGATCAGCTGCGATGAGACCTCTTCGGTCCAAAGCTATTCGTTCTGAACTTTCTAAGTTTCCTAACAAAGTCCATGACCGGGCGACATTGTTGGCGTGGGGTAATTCCACGCCAACTTTTTTATTTTGCTCTGTCCAACGATGAAGCCACCAAGGCTGCACCCAATCTGGTGGAGGCAAGAAGCGAGTTTTCTGCAGTGAATTGGGGCGCGACCGACGGCGAAAAAATTTCATGACTGAAGTCAGCGTAGGGCGCCGGATCACCAAGATCGACACTCAAACTCAATGCTCCAATAAGTCCGGCACATCAGACCAATAGAATTACCTTTGATGGCAACTCTCAACGCTCTCGACAAGACGGAAATTGCCGTGCTTGTGCCTATAAAGGACTTCCGGCATGCGAAAAATCGGCTCAGCGAGCGACTGAACGCAACTGAGCGAGAATCACTAGCCCGGACCATGGCCCGACAGGTTCTGGCAGCTGCGGAGGACCTATCTATACACGTTGTCTGCGATAGCGATGAGGTTGCCAGTTGGGCAAAGTCGGAGGGTGCTGGAGTAATCCCAGTTACGCAACAGGGCCTAAACGCTGCCATAACCGAGGCTATGTCCCAAATCGCAAGCAACTTCAGTCACGCGATAATCGTGCACGCTGATCTCCCCCACGCAAGGTCACTAAGTGGAATAGCAAAGCTCGACACCGTCTCTATAGTGCCTGACCGTCATGGGCAAGGAACCAACGTTCTGAGTCTGCCCACCGGAACCTCATTTAAGTTTCAGTACGGAGAAGGCTCCCTTTTTAGTCACATGAATGAGGCGATAAGCCAGGGATTGGATCTAAAGGTTCTCCAAATCCCTGAACTGCAATGGGATGTAGATACTCCAGAAGATCTTGACGGACTTGTCGAAGCTTCAGAGACGGACTGACAACAGTGAACCCTCCATTTTCAAACCCGCAATCAGTCCTAGCTATCGTCGCCCATCCAGATGATGCCGAGTTTCAGTGCGGGGCGACGTTGGCTAAGTGGGCTGCAGGTGGAACTATCGTCCATCACTTGGTTTGTACGGATGGTTCAAAGGGCACTTGGGACCCCGATGCGGATCAGGTAGCTCTGATAGCCACGCGCAAGGCTGAGCAGCAAGCAGCGGCTCGTAGATTAGATTCCAAAGGCTCAGTGATTTTCTTGGATCAAGTAGATGGCGAGCTACAAAGCGATCTTGCAATGCGATCAGAGGTTTCTAGAGTTATACGTCAACTACGTCCACAAATAGTCATTGGTCATGATCCCTGGACAAGGTATCGACTCCACCCAGACCATCGTCATGCTGGACTCCTAGCTGTCGAAGGAATCGTGGCAGCCCGAGATCCATTCTTTTTCCCAGAGCACGGCCTAGAACCGCATCGACCCGATGGATTGCTCCTATTCGAAGCTGAAGAACCTGATCATGCTGAAGACACCAAAGGCTGGGAATCTACAAAAACCGCCGCACTATTGGAACATCGAAGCCAGTTCGAGACAACTCATCAGATTCAAGATCCGAACGATCCAGCCGAGATCAAGGCCTTCGAGAGTCGAGTCCGAGCGGAACTCAAACGCCTCGCCGAACCATTCGGTCTAGATTCCGCCGAAGTGTTTAAAGCAATTATCGATCTTTGATGGACTGTCTCTGCATCTAGAAGATGGTCAAAGACGCGGAAAGGGAGCCGGGGGTCTCACCCGACTCGCTTTCCTTTAAATCTCAGCTGAGGCTTAGCCTCAACCGTTCATTCGATCCTTAAGAGCTTTCGCAGCTGTAAATTTCACGCTACTGCTTGCTGCTATTTGAATGGTCGCACCTGTTTGCGGGTTGCGACCCTGTCGAGCAGCACGGTCCGAGCGTGAGAATTTACCCACGCCGGGCCAAGCAACGGCATCGCCAGCCTTGGCAGCACTCTCCACGCATCCGAAGAACGCTTCAATTACTGCCTCGGCATCCGCTTTAGTGCAGCCAGCACTACCAGCTACAGCGGAAAGCACGTCGGATTTGGACATATTGGCCATGTGAGTCTCCTCATCGCCGGACATACGCGCGCCAGACGCGAATGTCATCGGTGTTATTTGACTCTTCTTCAGCCCTCAGGTCAAGTATTTCCGGGCTTTTAAGCCTTTAAGATCAAAAGATGCAGCCGAGAGGATTACACGACTATTTTCTGAGCCAACACAAATCACGGCTAAACACGGTTTCACATCAGGGGAGATAGGTGTCTGAAATAGAGCTTTGTTTAGTGGCCATCGCTGCACTATTAGGTTCGGCAATTACAGCCGTTGCCGGTCTAGGTGGTGGCATTCTGCTTCTGTCAGTTCTGCTTCAATTCATCGATCCTCTTGAGGCAATCCCAATTCACGCTGTAATTCAGCTTGCCTCTAATTCGTCGCGAGCTGTTATTTTGCGTGATGACGTCGACTGGGCAGTCGTCAAACGTTTCTCTTTGTTATTGCTCCCTGCTGGTCTCGCTGGACTTCTTGTCGCGGGAGCGTTCCCGGTCGCAGTTGGCAGAATATTTATCGCCATATTTGCCCTTTGGCTTGTTTGGTGGCCTGAAGGTCTCAAAAGACTTACCTTCTTCTTGGGTACCGGTCGTCGGACTTTCATCCCTCTTGGAGCAATCGCCGGATTTCTCAACATACCTTTCGGTGTTACGGGCCCCGCTATTGCACCTGTATTCAGGGCCGAACTACCCACCCGAACTGCAATGGTCGCGACCTTCGCCATGGCTCAAACACTGGGGCACTTGGCCAAGATCATTCTCTTCGCCGGCGACGGGTTCGCTTATAGGGACCAGCTAGCTTTGCTGGCTATCGGCAGCAGCGCCGTACTAATAGGCACCTGGTTCGGAACCCGAATACTCAAGAAACTTAGCGAAGTTATTTTCGGGCACCTATTTCGTTTCGCGCTTACCGCTATTTCCTTGCGCGTCATAATTTCAGCGATACTCAACTAGCTACTCTGCTGTGAGCCTTCGCGGAACAAGGGCGCGAATTGAATTTGGGCTCCGACGAGATCTGCCGGCAAGTCATTCTCCGTATACACATGCAAATGGGTATATACATCTACTTCGACTCCCATTAGATCAATCCAAGTCAGCACTGCATCACCCCAGCGTTCATCAAGAAGCGCTTCTTTGATCTGTTCAGTTTCAACGGTGCTGAGAACATCAGTTGGGGTGCGTGCAACTAGTTCGGTGGCGAGCACCCGATGCAATACGTCCACATCATCGGCAAGAAACACTTGGGGCGGCTCCGACCTCACTACGGCATAAGCAACTCCAGGCATTAGCTCAAACCGGAAGTAATTTCTTTAGCTTTCCAAAAGCCAGGTAGAGGTTCTTTCATTCCACCATTGGCATATCTAACTAGACGTTCCACAGCTTCTTCATCAAACATCGGTATAGCGTCAAAAACCGTATAAGGACCCACGGCTCGCAACGCTTTGTCACCTTCGCTTCCTGGCCTAGGTAAATGGGCGGTAAGCACCAAGATTCTGGCTTCGGCGTCATGGGCTTTTAGCACCGACGCTCTTCCGAGAGTCTTCCAAACAGTGTCAATTCGCAACAAACCAGGTCTCACTGTTGTGAAGGCCCCGGAAACATCTATCCACCATTCATCACCGGCGGCATCCTCGACTTTGAAGTTGTACTGAACTCCAGCGCGAGGCACCTTCGCATCTTTTTGCAGTAGCGCGAAACCACTTCTCTCCAAAAGGTCGATTGCTATATCTTGAGCCTTCTTCCCTTCCTGAGTAGCTCGTCGCTGGAAGTCTTCAGACGCTATTTCAGCATCTGTCACTTCAGCTAAGGCCTCAGCAATCTCAGGCAAGGGCGGCTGTTCGCCAGGCGGCTGTCGATGCGCCCAAACCCTCGCTCGAGCTGCATTGATCCGTTCACGAGCAACATCCACATAATTCGGGTCTAGGTCGTATCCAAAGCCGCGTCGGTCTGTTAGAGCGGCGGCTACAAGCGTCGACCCCGAACCCATGAAAGGGTCCAGAACAGCATCCCCTTCGAAGGTGTAAAGATCAATTAGGCGTCGCGGAAGTTCCACAGGGAAGGGCGCAGGGTGCCGCACTCGTCGAGCACTCTCGGCATGCATATCCCAAACGTCAAGCGTCGCTTCCATAAATTCATCCGTCGGCAGCGTACTTTTATGCGGAAGACCTAGTTCCGCTCTTGCCGCAGGTGACTTAGCTCTATCGAAACGACCCTTGCTAGCAACTATTATCCGCTCAGTCGTATCTCGTAACGCAGGGTTTGCAGCGCTCCTAAAAGAACCCCAAGCACACGAACCGCTGCTTCCGCGACTCTTTTGCCAAATAATCTCACCACGAAGAAGCAATCCTAAATCTTCGAGAATGCGAATGACATCAGCCGACAGGCTTCGATAGGGCTTACGCCCTAGATTCGCAACGTTGACCGCTATGCGTCCCCCCGGTTCCAGAACTCGAACACATTCACCAAATACCGAATCAAGCATGCTGAGATAGTCGAAATAAGTGGTAGGAACTCGCTCATCGGCATCAGCGGCAATCGAATCTTCGTACTCCTTACCGACGAAATAGGGGGGAGAAGTTACGACCAAGGCGACACTGGAGTCCGGGATGTGATGCATATCTCGGGAGTCGCCTTCTAAGCACCCATCACCTAAATCTGGGATCGCATTGACTGTTTCATCACTAGATAAATCTGGCGGACTGAAACGAGAATAAAAGGCAGAAGAGTCATGTCCTTCGCGGCGAGAAACTCCGAAAGATGAAGTTGAAGTGCGTTGTCTGCTCTCTGTCACCTCAAGCGCTCCCTACATACATACGTGACTGTCGGCCATCTAAGTCACTTTAAGTCTTGTCGGCGAGTGTACGGGGACGATGGGACACTGAGAAGTAACCAAGGTCTCGCTCGGACTTACTCAACTTGCTCCATAGCCAACTCTCGTAGTCGCACCTTTTGGATCTTGGAACCATTAGCGCTGGGAGTTACCGGAAATTCATCAAGTTCCAAAATTCTCACAGGCACTTTGTAAGCCGCTAATGCACTTCGACATTTCATCCGCAACTCATCTTCATTTATAGGTTTTTCGCTAATTACGAAAGCCACTGGCTTCGTTCCTCCAGCCAAGTCGACTCCTACAACCTGCACCGCTTCCACATTCGGGTCTTGCAAAATACAGTCCTCGATCTCAGCCGGATTTACTAGAAAACCGCCCAATCGGAGAACGTCGCCGAGTCTGGCTAAATACTCGAAGGTCTGGCTATTCTCAAGCCTCGCTAAATCTCCCGTTCGGAACCACCCATCCACAAAATGAGCGTCTGTCAGAGCTGTATCGATTTCTGTTCCCCCATCCGCTAGATACCCAGCAAAAAGTGAAGGTCCCTTAAGCAATAATTCGCCTTCCGCTCCCTCCGAAACATTATTTCCGGTGCTCGGATCAATGACCCGAGCTTCCGCTCGGCTTGAAACTAAAGTTCCACCTGGGACTGCGGAACGATCGTCATCATCTTCATCGCGGTGAGAATAAATAGCATGAACCTCACTCATGCCATACAACCCAATCGCTTTAACGCCCACTCGAGCTGCAGCTTCCACCACCCCTTCCAACGCATTATCGAACCGGGCGTAACCCACAGCGTTCAACGAACTCAAATCGCGACCAGATTCGACAATTCGTAAGAGCATTTCATCAGAACCATGAAAAGTCGTCACTCCGTAACGTTCTATAGCTAATGAAGCTAAAGGAGCATCGAAAACGGGCATGGTTACTAGCTCTGAACCAGCGCCCATCGCTCCCAGCAACATTGTGTAACCGAAAACTCCGCAAAGAGGCACAGCCGCCAGAACGGACTGACCAAACCATCTTTTTAAGTCCCGCGCATGTTCAGCCGGGGACCGTTGCAGATGCAAAACGAGCTTAGGAGCACTGGTAGTACCGGAGGTGGTGAAAACAATCCATGGCAACGACGGGTTGGCACGGTCGACGTCTGAAGGGTTGCCTCCAAGCAAGTCATCCCAATGAACTATCGGCCACGGCCCTTCGATAGGTCCACCGAGGCTTACAACAGCCTCTATGCCTAGCTTTGTCGGCTCTATACGCGACAGGATTCCTGAAAAATCTATTCCCAAAAAAGACGGGTCAACGACTAACAATCGAGCGCCAGATCTTCCAACGATGTCTTCTACTTCGGTACTCCGAAATCTGGTGTTAACGGAAACAACCACAATTCCGAGCCGAGCAGCCGCCCATAGGAGTTCTAGGTAGGGAACTCCATTCGGAAGCCATACAGCGATACGGTCCCCCGGTTTGATTCCCCATTTCTCCAGACCACCACAAAGTCGATCTACCTCTTCTTGCATCTGTTGTGAGGAGGTTGTTTGGTCCTCATTCTTATCGCACACAATGACTCTGCTAATCCGAGAAAACAGATCGGGGAGGCTCAATTGGTCGAGATTCTCAGTATCCATCCATCCAAGACTAGAAGACCCGGATACGGTGACAAAGTGCGTTTAATGACATGGAACTTGTGGTGGCGATTCGGAGACTGGGAATCTAGACAGCCCGCGATTTTGCACACATTAGAAACACTAAATGCTGATGTCATCTGCCTTCAGGAAGTCTGGAGTTCCGACAAAGGGGTAGACCAGGCGCATGAACTCGCAGCAGCGCTAGGGATGAATTATGTAAGAACACCCGAAAGATGGTGGAAAGGTCATTCTTTCGGTAATGCAATTTTGAGTAAGGATCCGATCAGTTCAAGTGAGTCCACTCAACTTCCTCCAACAGATGGTCCGGGGGCGCGTTGGGCCTTGTCTGCAATTGTCGACCGCAAGGGACATCGCATACCGGTCATCTGCACACATTTGGACTACCGGTTCGATCAAAGCCAACGGAGACAAGAGCAAGTGAGAACTCTCTTTGAGCTAGTTCAGTCTGAGCATGATGCTGAGAAGCACCCGGTGATCCTGGCCGGTGACTTCAACGCGACACCGAATTCTGTCGAGATTCAAATGATCACTGGTGAAGCACCTACTGCCGTTGAGGGTCTAGCCATGACCGACGCATGGCCGCAATGTAACGACACACCAGGCTGGACTTGGGATAAGAGAAATCCTTATCTAGCTGATGCGACCTGGCCCCAACGTAGGCTTGACTATGTATTTGTCTCCTGGCCTCGCCCTGCCCCTCTGGGGAATATCAAATCAGCACAGTTAGCAGGAGTTGAGCCAGTTAATGGAGTGACCGCCTCCGACCATTGGGCGGTTGTAGTCGATTTAGTCGATAGTACTTCTGACTAATTTAATCTTGGGGCCGGTCCCATTTAGTTCCGTCGTAAGCTCGCACCACCTTGGCTGGGACTCCCGCAATAACAGAGTGTGAAGGAAACTCTCCTCGCACTACTGAGTTCGCCGCAACGACGCAGTTTCTCCCTATCCGAGCTCCAGGTAGCACAACCGCTCCAGACCCGATCCAGCTTCCGGCACCAATCACCACAGGGTCGTCTTGCGGATCTTGGATCCCTATTGGGGTGTCTGGGTCTTCGTAGCCATGGTTTTGGTCAGTTATGTACACGTTCATACCCGTAAAGACGTCATCACCGATGTCGATGCGATAGTGGCCAACAATTGCACTTCCACGACCTATCAAACATCTGTCTCCGATCATTACTACGGGGTCAGTTAGCATCTCTTGGTCGGGGAGCATTCCGGCCGACAAAGTCACGTCAGCAGCAATCATCGTGTCTTCGCCAATACTTATCCAACGTTCCCCATACATGTTTCCCGTGGGCCAGTTAATTATCGAACCGCGTCCGAAACGCTTGTAACGGTGAGCCGCATAGTCATTGGGGCCAATCGATGCTGTCCGATTAAGAGCTCGGGAAACACTTCGGATCGTTGCGCCGGCCACGGAGCGGCATCGGGAACGAAGTCGAAGCATGAGCGGACCCTAGTCTCTTGTCAGGATGTCTCATAGCGGCTTAACAACCGTTGAGCAGCAAGTGACGCAACATTACTGAAGGGGCCTTGACTCACCACACGAGCATCAGGCCCGAGTCTTAACAGCAGGCGCTCAAGAAAAATGGTACTAGAAACCGGCATTTCAACTATGAGCGTGTCACCGTCGTCTGTGACTAACGCTTGCAGGGGCTCAACCATCCATCGAGAGCTATTTGGCATTTCGATAGTGACCAACGGGGCTGTCTCTCCACCAGTGAACGCTTCGTTGCCCGGATCAGACCGCGAATGTGTTTCTCCTGTCAATTCCACGCCCTCAATGCGGTCGATACGGAAAGTTCGATGGTCGTCACGAACTCGGCAATGCGCCCGTAAGTACCAGTCGCCGGACACGTTGATGGTCTCATAGGGTTCCACCGTTCGTGTAGAAATCTCGTCCGTCCAACGGGCGTAATATTCGATCTGGATACATTCCCGATTCCTTGTCGCATGTTCAATGATCTTCAGAAACTCGGGGTCTTGGATATCTATTGCAACAGTGGATCCGACGCCGAGAGCGTGTTCAAGTTTCCTAACTCCAGTCTTAAGAGCAGCAACGTTGGTTCCCGGCAACCCCAAAGCAGCGTTGGCTGCAGCAAGGAGCCCTAGGGCTTCGCTTCTTTCGAGCTTGCGAGGTCGTCCGAACAACGGATTGATATCAAAGAAAATCTCACCGTCATCGTCAACGACAACACCTAAGTTGTGAAACTCTTCATTTACTTCAACTTCAATCCCCTGGAGCGGATACAACTCGCTGTAAGCGTCATCGGGATCAATTCCGAAGTGTTCTGCAACCTCTGACACGCTGACCGGCTGGTGTTCATGGGCCCAAAGCATCATCGCCAATTGCAGAGCCAAACGTGCGTCATTCGTCCGTCGTTTCCTCACTTGGGATTCACCAATGCCTCTAGCCACGCGACGGTGTCGGCGACCATCTCCGGGGGGCTCAAGACAACCGCATGGTCGCCCATGCCGAAGAGCCATGATCGAAATGCCCCAGGGCTACGAACATCAACTTCAACTACGACCGAGCCGTCGGCGCGTCGTTCAGTTACTCCCCCCCGATCACGTTCCACTTGCCGAGCCAGTAACGGGTCAATCAGCACTTCTGCCACGAGAGCGCTTTCCGGCCCATGTAATAATGGATCCTCTGCCATCGCTTCAGCGGGCTTAGGCACAGGATGGCTACGCGCTGACCCGCTGGCACCAATGGTCACAGAGCTCTGAAATCGTTCTACTTTAAAATTTTTGGCAACTTCACCCTCATAACCATGTACGTACCAGCCTCCTTGTCTCCAAAACACCAGAACCGGTTCGACCTCGCGGGCCTGTCCCCCGTAGGCAAAGTTGATAAGGCAGTTCCGATCAACGGCATCATGCAGCGGTACCAGTTCATCCGGGGCGCTTAGCTGAGCTCTTAAGGGCGGTGCCGTCGGCAATGCCCCTGATCCCAGTTTCGCTAAAGCATCTATCTCCCACGCTGCATCAAATTGCACCATTGACGCAGCCATCTCAATAGCCAGACTTTCACTATCAGAAAGCTCGAGGTTCAAGAAAACATCAGCGTCACGGATCGCGTAGCGAGTACCACCAGCTGACTCATCGTTGCCCCCGATGTTTTCGGTGTGGATGGAAATACCACACTCGCGTAGATCCTTCTTGTCACGCTCAAAGGTCTTCTTCGAACTGGGGCCATCATCAACATATAGATTCGTATCACGAACAATCTCGCTCCAGCTCACTGGAGCTGGGCAGGCCCTTAGATACATGAGGAGCTTCCATATACGTTCGTTCTTATCCACTGCACATGACTCTAGATTCCAGCTAGAGGAGATTGTTCGATCCATAGAAGCCCTAACCTGCAGTTGTGAGTGATGACTCAATTCCTCCAAGTCAGGCAAGTTCCCCTAACGATGACTTAAGTCCTCTACAGCGGCGCGATGCCATACAGCGTTTGGAGACCGAACATTTTGATGTTCTCGTAATCGGAGGTGGAGTCACCGGTATGGGGTGCGCACTCGACGCCGCGACCCGAGGCCTAAGCGTGGCAGTCGTTGAACAACGAGATCTAGCTTCCGGGACCTCAAGCAGGTCAAGCAAACTTATTCATGGAGGGCTGCGTTACCTACAACAGTTCGAGTTTGGTCTTGTACGAGAAGCTCTTTCGGAGAGAAACCTCTTAATTTCTCGAATCGCCCCTCACCTAGTCAAACAGGTCGACTTTCTATACCCCTTAAGGAGCCACGGAGAGCGAATTTATGCTGGTTTGGGAATCGGCCTATATGACCTAATGGCTTTTGGCGGCGGCAATCCTCTACCCCGCCACAAGCATCTGGGTCGTCGGCAAGTCCGAGACAAAGCCCCAGCATTAGCGCCGCGTGCACACAAGGGCGCCATCATGTTTACCGATGCCTCAGTCGAGGACGCCCGCTACGTGATTTCTCTTGCACGTACCGCTGCCAAATTCGGCGCATCGATTCTTACCTCAACGAAGGTAACAAATCTCCTTACTGGTGATGGCCGAGTGAACGGCGCCGAAGTGAAATGTCTAGAAACCGGCCGCGAGTTCAACGTCTCATGCGGAACAGTCGTAAACGCTACGGGTGTCTGGAGCGACGATATCGAACAGTTGGCAGGTTCAGAAAAATGCAGAGTGCGAGCCTCCAAAGGGATCCATCTGGTAATTCCACGGAACCGAATTGATCTCGACACCGGTTTAATTCTTCGTACCTCTGACAGCGTTCTCTTCGTCACTCCGTCAGGAAGACATTGGATAGTAGGAACTACTGATTCTGACTGGCAGCTTGATCGAGCACATCCAGCCGCCACCAAAAAAGACATAGACTATTTGCTCGCTACTTTGAATCAGATAGTTGAGAATCCTCTAACAACCGAGGATGTGGTTGGCGTCTATGTCGGTCTTCGGCCCCTCCTTACAGGCGATCAAGAGAAAACCACCAAACTCAGCCGCGAACACGCTGTAACGAATTCGAGAGAAGGCCTGATCTCTATTTCAGGAGGCAAGTACACCACTTACAGAGTTATGGCACGCGACACCATTAATGCGGTAGGAATTGACCAAGGCCGGGAGCTTCAAGAATCGCAAACGTCTGAGGTTCCATTGATCGGAGCTCAGAAATACAAGGAAGTTGAAAATCGCGCAAAGAGCATTTCGGAGAGTTCTGGTGTGCCACTCGCCAGTATTAACCATTTGATTTCTCGACACGGCGACCGAGTCGACGAGGTCCTCAGTTTGATTGCCACTGATCAATCGCTGAAGGAGTTGATAGATGAGGATCTGCCTTATCTTCGAGCAGAAATTGTCCATTCTGTGCGATTTGAGGCTGCTTTACACCTAGAAGATGTGCTCACAAGAAGAACTAGAATTTCAATCGAAAGTTGGGACCGCGGCACTGAATCCGCTCTCCTAGTAGCTCAGTTAATGGCTCCTGAACTGGGGTGGGACCAATCTCGGATTAGCAGAGAAGTCGAGCACTACGCCAGACGTGTTGAATCAGAACGTTCTAGCAACACTCAGCCGGACGACAAGCAAGCTGATGCCTCCCGCATAGCAGCAGGAGATGTGCGCGAAAGCTTCGCCTAATTTTCGATCTTCTCCGTTAAACGGTGTTTTTGAACTTTTCCAAGAGCGTTCCTAGGCAACGCTTCCAACCTGTACGTTCGTCGGGGCCGCTTGTAATGGGCTAATCGCTCACCAACAAAATTCTTGATCTCTTCGGTTTCAATTTCTCGTTCCGCCACGACGAATGCAACAACGACTTCTCCCCACTCATCGTCCGGAACTCCAACTACGGCACATTCTTGGATCGGTCCATATTCCAAAATCACATCCTCAACTTCTCTTGGGTAAACGTTGAAGCCACCAGAAATAATGAGTTCCTTTGCTCGGCCAACAATCGAGAGGTAGCCGTCTGAGTCGAAGGCACCAAGATCACCGGTGCGGAACCAGCCGTCAACAAACGCATCAACATTCTCGGTTGGTCGTTCCCAATATCCTGAAAAAACGTTAGGGCCCTTAACCTGGATTTCAGCTGGTTCTCCCTCAAGGCGAACATCAACTCCAGGTAGCGGAAACCCGACAGAACCTGGTCGTCGTTCTCCCTCATACGGATTAGAGACCAGCATGGCCGTTTCAGTCATTCCGTAGCGTTCCAGAACACGTTGACCTGTTACTTGATAAATCCTTTGATGCAGTTCAGCAGCAAGAGGGGCTGAGCCTGAAACACACAAGCGAAGTTTTTCCAATTCGTTTGCTCTCTCTGATTCCAGCAACCTGCCGTACATGGTGGGCACACCAAAAAACATTGTGGCATCGAATTCTTGTAGCGAATCGAGTACCTCACTCACTTCGAACTCGGGCACTAGAACTGCTTTGGCTCCAATCGTCAGTGTGCCGTGCAAACCCACTCCTAGGCCATGCATATGGAACAGCGGCAAGGCAAGTACCAGAATGTCATCAGTTGTCCAACGCCAAGCTAGCTTGAGTCCGCGCACAGAAGAGAGCAAGTTCCCATGCGATAAGACAGCCCCCTTTGGCCGGCCTGTTGTACCAGATGTATAACCAATCAGCGCCGGGCTGTCCGATTGCGCTTGATCCAACACAACACTGGGTCCCATCTCCAACTCCACAGATGGGGGCGTCGCGACAACACTTGGATCAGCCGCATGTATCCACTCGGTCCATTCAGGTCGTTCAACGATCGCAACCTTTGGCCTCGCGTCTGTGACGACATGTGCGACTTCTTCAGCTCTGTACGCTCCATTGGTGGGTATGACGACAGCGCCCAATCGCAGAGCCGCTGTGTGCGCTACAACAAGTGCCACAGAACTTGAAGCGCTAAGAAGCACACGATCACCTGACTCCACCCCAGCATGCCCAAGCTTGCGCGCGACGACATCCGACCTATCTAAAAGCTCTTGCCCGCTAATCCATCCTTCTTCTGGGTCGTGAATAACCGCCTTTTGCGGCTGTTCACGCCATCGAGCAACCCAAGTTGATGAAAGGGAGTCCCGAACCTCCAGTTCAACTTCAGAAGCGTCTAACTCATTGGGAAGATGCCGATGCCATGAATTCATATTTCTGAACTTCTTTGCTCAACTAGAGCAGTGACCATAGCGGTTTCTGAGTAGCGGGCGCCCTATCCAACTTTCAATGTCAGTAAGCAGACAGGTTGCCGTTTGGAAGTATGTAGCATCCCCAACGGGATTTGAACCCGTGCCGCCACCTTGAGAGGGTGGTGTCCTAGGCCGCTAGACGATGGGGACCGGGTCGGAGGTTTCAACCCCCGATCGAAGGGCCAGCATAGCGATCTCGGCTTGTGACGACACTGACTTCGACCCTGTTCACTGAGACGATCCGCCTTTTCGTCGGATCCCTGCAAGGCCGCGAGGGAAGAGGAATGTCAACAGAATTAAGCCAAAACCAAACACGAATGCTGGTTCATCCAAAAGACTGAAAAATTCACCTACAGGACCCAACCCGTCGAAACCTGCAGCCACAGCGCCAACTTTTCCTACTACGGTGCGCGCCAGAACCCCAAGCACAGAACCCCATATCGTCCCTAATCCGCCTACAACGGCTGAGGCGTAAATAACCAGCGATTCTTGGGCTGTAAATTTGTCTTGCGAAACAAAGGGCACCAACACAACCTGGAGCGCTCCACAAAGCCCTGCAAGACCCGCACTTATCGCAAATGTGGTAACACGAGCAGCAACTAGGTCAACGCCATACACAGCGGCGGCTGTGTCATTATCTCTAAGTGCTCTCATTGAGCGCCCGAAACGGCTGTTGACAACGTTCCAGGTAGCCCACAAAGCCACGAGAACAATCAATACACAAAACAGGTACCTATAGACCGAAGATGCCATCCGGCCGTCACCAGGCCACCATCCCGGGGCGTCGAAACGGGCGTCAATCGATCGACCGCTGACTCCTCCGGTTATTGAAGGGAACCGTTTACTCAGAGGTCGAAATACAATCGCTAGCCCCAAAGTCACTAGCGCTAGATGGATTCCCTTGATCCTGAGTGCTGGAAGACCAACTAGCGCGCCAGAAACGCCCGCTGTAGCGGCCCCAAGAAGTATTGCGACCAACCAAGGAAGTGACAGGTCAGAAACGTAATAGCCGGTTGCGAAAGCCCCAACGCCTACGAAAACTCCGTGCCCCAGACTGATCATTCCTCCGTAGCCCGTTGCGACATTGACCCCGAGTACTGCTAAAACGCTCACGATAATTTGACTGGCCTGCCTCAAGCCGGTGGTCGAGGTAACAAAAGGAATGACAACTAGGGCCACACAAAGTGCCGCTATCCCAAAAGCACTTAACCGACTCACACGTCGCTCTGCAACGACCATCAGACTCGCTCTATCCGCTTTGTTCCATATAGGCCCGCTGGACGGATCAACAAAATAACGACCATCGCTAAGAGCGCTGGCAGAACGCTCAGCTCAAAGCCAATAAACGGAACATAAGCCGGTATGAGCGTTTGACTTAAACCAATGATGAGACCACCAACTAGAGCTCCCTTTGGCGAGTCCAGTCCCCCAAGAGTGGCTGCGGCAAAGGCGTAGACAAGCACCCTAAGCATCATGCTTGGTTCAAGCAACACCGAGTTGGCGCTGAGACATGCTGCTAACGCTCCAAACCCTGATGCAAGAGCCCACCCGTACATCAACGTCGGTCCCACTCGAACGCCAACAAGTTCAGCGCTAGAAGGGCTTATTGAGACCGCTCTGAAGGCGAGCCCAGCCCGGGTGTGACGCAACAACAAAACTAGTAACACCAGCACCGATAAAAGTATCGCCCATACCCCAACAGTTGAATAGCGAAGACGGGCACCAAAGATCATGAAATGCTGTCCGGCACCCGTAGGGAATATGGACGGAAAGAATCGAGGGCCAGTTCCCCACCATTGGGCCATCAAGGAGTTAGTAGCTAAAAGCAACCCGATGGTTATGTTGACCAACGCCAAATCCGATGCCCCGCCTAGCGGCCTGATGAGGGCGCGTTCTGTCGCTGCGCCGGCTGCCATCCCACATATCACGGCACCCGTAATGGCCAGCGGAATGGAGAACGGAACTCCCGGGATAATTCCGGCTAGTCCTCCCCCGGTTAATCGTGGTTGAGGGCCTGATAGAAGAACGAAGGCGATGTAGGCGGTGAAAGTCGCCATTTCACCCTGAGCGAAATTTAGCAACCCTGTTGCTCGAAAGATGATGACAAGTGCTAAAGCCAGGGACGAATAGATAGCGCTGTTAAACAACGCGTCGAAAATTCGTTGGAGTAAAAGTACGTAATCCATAGCAAAAGACAGTGTGACCGTAGCAAGAACTCTCGACTGGTGTCGCGTTTCGGGGGTGGCTCATAGCCACCCCCGGGAACGATTCTTGTTATTTAGTCCGCTGTTAGTAGTTCAGAATGAACCGCTGAGCTGCATAAACAATTACGAACAGCGTGCCGGCGGCACCCAAGAGACGAGCCATATTGGCCGGCCCTTGGACCGAATCTGCTCGGTTTCCAGCAGCATGTGCTTTCAGTTCATTAGAACCAACAAGCATTGCGACTGGCGCCAGCAGAATGGTCATGCGCAATCCGAAGGCAAGCACCCCGACAATCAGGTTATTGACTGCCATGAGCAACCAGCCCGCTGCCAGAAGTACGGGAGGAACAACCGCCATCTTCACTGCAGCGTCAGCTCGGGTTGAGTCCATACCAGGATCTAGGTCCGATAAAGACTCAATTGGTTCCCCAGACGGAGTCAAAGGAACAACTTTGATCAGCTTGCTCGACACCATCCTCGCTAACGAAACAATGCCGCCCGGAGCGAAGAAGGTGAACAGAATAAGAATCAGACCAAAGATAGCCTTAGCCAACGGGCCGTCACCGTTGAGGGTGTACAGACCAAGAGGAATCGAAATTCTCTTTGTGAGGTCATTAACCCATACAACGAATAGGCCGCCGACTATCGATCCTTGGATCGTTCCGACGCCGCCAAGCACCAAGCCAATAATCAGGTCAATAGCGAGAAGGAATGTGAAGTCTTGACCGGCGACGAAGCCTTTGTCGAGACACCACATCAAACCGGCTAACGACCCAAGTGAAGCGCTGATAGCGAAGTTCATGGTTTTTACAATTGGAAGGTTGACACCATAAACCGCTGCACCGGCTTCGTTGTCTCTAATTGCTAGTACCGCTCGGCCTGGTCGGCTACGTAAATAGTTAGTAACCAATAGCAGGGTGATACCGATCATCAATACAAGGATCCAATAACGGTATGCAGAGCCGCCTCGTGCTCCATCAACGCCGGGCAACCATTCCAAGTAACTCGGTGCGAGGACTTCTTCGGAGACTCCCTTACCGTTGGGACCACCTGTTCGCTTGGCGATGCCAAGTTCATCGATGTTAACCAATGTCGGGAAGACCGCTGCTTGAGCGATCGTCACGAGGGCTAGATATAAACCTTTCACTCTCAATGCGGGGAGGCCGATGACGACGCCCATAATGAAACCGACTATCAGCACTACGGGCAAGACTTGCCAGTAGTCCCAGTTTTCGTCTTGGACCATAGAGGCTGTAACGAAAGCTCCGATCCCCATGAAAGCTGAATGGCCGAGGGCCAACATGCCATTGAATCCGACGACCAGGTTGACCGCCAAAATGGCGACACCCATGATCAAAGCCCGGTTCATTTTTCCTATTTCGAATGGCTCTAATACCAGCGGCGTGAGTAGCAGGAAGCCTGCTAGATAGAGCCACTGAACGTACTTCCATCTTTTGTGTTCTGCGCTGTCTTTTGCAACGACAACCAGTGGTGCACTCATTTTGAAACTCCTCTTGTTGTTGTTGGGTTAGACGCGTTCGAC
>MDTG01042138.1_pt1 | contig 18516 bp, 9 predicted proteins | sample 811421 | NCBI WGS metagenome assembly MDTG01 (sample SAMN05326645, study PRJNA326480) | marine metagenome | isolation source: seawater | place: Pacific Ocean: South East | collected 2011
ACTAAGAAATATTTGTACTACAAATGTATTGCAAATGAAATACAACTATATACCTGGACCTATCCCATGCAGATAGAGGTCGAGGGGAATGTCCAATGTCAGTCCAATGGTACAATGCCGAATTCCCGAGGATCATTTGATGGCATTGGATCAAATGGTAGGAATAGATGGCATGAGAAACAGATCTGATGTTATCAGACTTGCAGTCAGACAATTACTCGAAACAGCACCCTCTCGACCTGCAGGAGGAACATTATCTGTCGACTTGGGAATGGATCTCACAGATAAAATTGAGATGTTTTGCAGCATTCACGGAGATTCTCCTGACCAAGTAACTCGAGCAGCATTACGAACTCATATGAAAGCCGAAATGGTAGCTGCAGATGACCTTCAAACAGTGCTAGAGGCACGACATCAACAGCTCGCACAGCGGCTTAGACAAAGAGAGGATCACACACCCTAACGGAGGGCGGATGGACATGGTAGGGGATGGGAACTCAACCAATGCAGGGGGGCGTCAAAACCCCCCTGCAACCAATGTCTTTTTGCCACTAAAGTTGAGAAGTGCATTACGCAATACTATGCAGAACAAGACTGTAAATTTCGATTCAAATCAAGAATTATTTCAACAGAATTTGGACTCCATAAGAGATAGGGCATTCTCTTCATCCATTATTTTCACAACACACCCCCCCGCCTTGGCGGGGACCCCACTCAACCACACTAATTTCGATGGAATAAGGCAAAGAGCCTTGCAAATTGAAAGGAATGCATAATCACACACACCTGCCCTGAATTTCGGGGCAACCTAATTGCTGCAGCAATCATGCAATTCAGCCAATCTTCTTGAGGGGCCGAGTTTGGTACTATGGATGTGGCTACCCAAGATTTTGAGTTCTTGGCTCATGAAAATCTTCGAGAAGGTCAAGCTAGTATGATTGAAGATGGAAATAATGTTCTCAAAAATAATGGGTTTCTTTTTGCAGCGGCACCTACAGGTATTGGGAAAACGGCTGCCGCACTATCCTCGTCACTATCAGCAGCAAAAAATCATGCTGAAGGGGAAAAAAAGATTCTTTTTCTCACAGGTAGACAAAGCCAACATAGAATCGTCGTAGATTCTGTTAGGAAAATAAATGAGAAAATAGATGCAAACGATTCAATCAAGTTAGTTGACATGATTGGTAGAGAATCAATGTGTGTAGAAGTAGATCGAATTACAGGAAAATGTAGTTGTGAATCTGATGTCCCCGACGATATGAAGACTTTAGGAAGAAATAACCTTCGCCAGTTTATCTTAGAAAGTCCGAAACATGTAGACGAAATAATTGAATTAGGTAGAAAGAGAGGGATTTGTGCTTGGTCAACAGCACGTTCGTCAGTGAAAGATTCTGATATCATCGTATGTGACTATAACCACGTATTTGTAGACAATATAAGGAAGGCATCTCTACCTTCCATGGGTATTGAAATCGAAGATACAATAATTATAGTTGACGAAGCTCATAACCTACCTAATCGAATACGGATGGGGTTAGAACGGAGATTAACGAATCAAGTTATTCGAGAAGCATTTAACGAGATGGAAGAATATAGAGGACATTTGGAAAATCAACTGACGAAGTTAATGAGCTCCGAGGCACAATCAGAAAGTCACCAATTTGAAGCAGATAATGTCAGAAAGTGTGAAGCCGCACTATCTAGAATTAGAATTAGCATAGGGGAGTACATTGCCGATTTAAAGAAACTTTTAGGTAAACAAGACGAAATTATGACCTCACCAATCGAGTTACTGGAAATTATCGAGAATTCATTACTTGAAACTATAGATGAGCCTCTAAATCTATCAAAATTCATCCGAACTTTACAAGAAGTGCAAGTAGAAATTGATGAGGATTTGGATAATGACAGAGAACTGTCAAGTCATCGTTTAGCGGATATTTTGACTATATTGGATGACAGAAGAGGAGAGAAGGCATTAGCCACAGTATTCGACGTATTAGGAATCAAAGAGGAAGGCAGAATAACCACTCACTTACTCGACCCAGGAGTAGTTTCAGAATCCATATTTACACGTTGTTCCGGTGCAGTATTAATGTCAGGGACCCTATTTCCTCCGTCTATGTATGGAGAGATATTGAGGATTCCAAGTAACAGAGAAGTCATCTATGAAGAATATTCAAGCCCATTTGAGAATGACCGAAGGCCGGTTCTTCTTGCTACAGATGTAACAACCAAATACTCAAGCAGGAGCTCAGAAAACACTAAGAGAATAAGAGAACATATTCATGGGGTAATTCGAGCCACTCCCGGACATGTGGCAGTTTTCCTTCCTTCTTACGATATGCTAGAGGAAATTATCAATGAAGGGTCTTGGCCAGGTAGAAGAGTAATAGTTGAAGAAAAAAATTGGAGCAAATTTCAGGTTCAAAATACATTAGTTCAGCTCAAAAGATCGAGGGAACAAAGTCGACCATGTATCCTTGCTGGAGTTTACAATGCCCGTTTATCAGAGGGGATTGATTATGATGAGAACATTTTGGATGCTGTAATCTGCATAGGAATCCCAATGGCTAGACCAACTGCATCACATCAGGCGCTCAGAGATTATGTTTCAGATAGGTTCGGAGAAAGAAACGCATGGAAATATTCCGCTGCCCAACCTGCAATAAATTCGATTCTTCAAGCAATGGGCAGACCAATAAGAAAAGCAGAAGACAGAGCGATTGTTGTGATACTTGACAAGCGTGTTGGAGATAGAGGATATCGCAGTTGCTTACCTCGGGATCTAAAAATGTTTGAAACAATTGACTCCGGCTCAACTGAACGCCTAGTAAGGAGATTTTTTGTTCGCCATCCGGAACCAGCCAGGAACAATGGATGACTGCGAGGGTTGATGACTATGCAGCACTTGCCATGCACAATGTCGGACATACAATGGCAACCCATTGAGATAGATGAAAAGGAAAATGACAAGATAATAGAGCACAATTTAGACTTCACCGCTGCTGAACTGCATTCGCATTTCATATCTTCATCGAATTCAGATTCCACAGCAATTAGCAACCATGAGAAGTTCCTTCAATCAACAAGTGAAGTTGTCGAACGAACGAGGCAAGCTGATTCGCAAATTTTTGCACAGAGCCTAATGGGGGCATCATTGGACGCTAAGCCAATGATTGACGGAGTTTCAATCACCACTCTTGGAATACCTTCTGAATGCCTAGAAGTGAAAATCGGTATACAGTCTGGCACATCATATCTCAGAATAGACCGATTAGGTTTGGAACCAGTGGTCAGCGTTCTCCCCACTGGGAGAAAAGTACTCAGCGCCAGACACACTAAAGGCAGACTAGAAATCCGACTTACAGAGTAATTATCTTTCAGGAATCTCTGCCATACTCTGAATTTCAGAAACAACGTTTGACAATGCTTGTTGAGCAGCGGCTTTGTGTGAATCACCCATTTCATGTGAAGAGTATCTTGCTTCCTCAAACACTTGATCAAGTGCTTCAAGGGCAGATTCACGAATTGGTAAGGCTTGTCTGATAGCCATTTCAAATTCCCGGACTGTTTCGAAATCTCGTCGCAAGAATCCATTTTGCATCAATACCAAACATAAATCCTCATAACAATTGAAGATTGCTTCTCTAATTTCGTCGCCAGCTGCCAATAGTTCCGCAGTGTAAGTGAATATGTCTTGAATTTCTTCAATAGTACTACGCTTCCTTCTCATTTGAATGACTGCCCCTGCTGCAGCAAGTAGAAGAATTGCGACAATGGCAACAGAACTTGGACTGAAAGCAGAGTTTGACTCATCAATTTGAACATATGATAAATCGACAACTAGATTCAATAAGTCTCCACGATCATCTGGAGCGATCAACGAAGAGGTTGTGTTCAGCCGTATCTCAAAGAAGCCCCAATGAGCAGTGTCAGAGAAGGTAGGAAGAGGTTCTTGACTTACAAAGGTATACTCAAATATTCCATTCTCATCTGTTAATTTTCCGAACTGCGTAATCTCTGATGTCTGATTAAACAATAAAGCTGTGATTGAAACATTAGCAATTCTTTCACCTGTATCATCCGCTGTTACTGTAATGGTTCCGATAATTTCACGTGAATTTAGTCCCACTTCAACATCCTCGGCATTAAATGATGCAGGCACCATAAGGAAGGCATCAATACCAACCTTCTCAGCCTCATTAAAGAATCGAGAAGTATCTTGAGCGACCCTGAGAGTAAATTCTAGATCTCCTTGCATAGGGGAACGTCCGACTATTGAAATTGTGAATTGTCCAGTCGCATTGTCCCAAACAAGAACAGCATCTGACTCGACGGCTCCTGCCCAAATCAATGAGATATCTGAGTCAGTTACCACATTGCCAGTCCCCCCTATTTCCACGATTCTGCCTGTTATCTCAATAGGATGAGAAGAATTGCTACGAATGTTATTTTCTGAGACACCTAGGATTTCAACAGTTACGTCTGCCCATGTATATGCTGTAACATTAGATTCAGCACCAATAAATTGATCATTTCCGTCATATGACACCCTGATGGTATGCAATCCCCGCTCGTAGGATACTAGAACTGGTATTTGTGTTGAAAACGAACCGCTGGAATCAGTGGTGACGGTTGTCAGAATTACTCCGTCAACCTCAATTGTGATAATCGCGCCATCAATGGGTATTCTAGGACTAGTATCACTGTCTACGAGTATACCAGAAAGGTTCCAAGTTTCCCCTCTAGTGGCCACGCCACCTTCATCTAGGACTAGATTTGTGATTTCCGCATTGTGTTTAATGACAATACTAGTATTAGATTGCCCACCTAAGTAGAACCCTTGAGGCTCGGAGTACGCCACGATTTCGTGGATACCAATCGAGAAGGCAGGCCCAACTATCCAATCTAATGTCCAAGTTCCGTCAACTTCAGTGGTCGCTGAACCAATGATACTAGTATCGACACGAACGGTAACAATATGTCCTGGGATCCAGTTTTCTGGAATGTTGTCTCTGATATTTCCAGAAATAACCACAGTATCACCAACAGCCGCAGTATCGATAGCACCGACTGTTACAACTATCGGCGCATATACATCAAAAGTAGTCGTAGCATTCGATGGAAGATACAATGGAGCACCTGCAAAACGGACTTCAACATTTTGCGTACCTAATGGCATGTCGCTAGGGACGGGATACAAGATCGATACAACTCCTTCAGAATCAGATGTCACATTAGTCAAGAATTGTCCATTCATCCAAACACTGAGTGTCATATCTGGAATAGGTCGTTCGACAATATCAACAAGAACTCCAGTTAAATCAAGGAGTTCTTCCCTCGTAACGTCTGCATTGCCACCAAACAAACGTATCTCTGTTGGCACTGACACTTCAAATCCTAGTGTGTCTGCTGACTCAAGGTAATATTCAGGATTGAGAGAATCTCCTTGACCCATCGGGTCTACCCACAAGAATCCTCCAAGGAAGTATGCTGTAGCGTTGTGGGGACCAGGAGTAGTGTCTAGAGGTAATGTGTAAGAAATTGACCATTCACCACTAATTGGATCAGATTGTACGATGGTGCCAGATCCTGTATCAATTCCATCAATTTCAAGATGTATGAGACCGCCAACTGCTTCACCAGTTTCGTTCAATAAAGAGGACCCGTGTTCATCTAGCAATGTTCCGTTAATAATCACAGTTTGTCCTGCAACTAAATCGCCTTCTACCGAATCAACTGTCAAAACAGTTGGAGCAAGAATAACAACGCGAGTAAAGGTAGAGTCACCGAGAACTCCAGTTGTCCCAGATATACCTTCATGTGATGCATTAATGATTAGAGGACCTGCGACCCAAGTACTTGGAACACTGAAGTTACCCAGAGCTATGCCATTTTCATCGGTAAATATCTCGAATGTTGTCATTCCATCAATTGTAATGTTAATTGATGCATTTTCAACAGGTGCACCTGCGTTATCAAGAAGTGATAAGGCCACTGTGATATTATCCCCTCTTATTGTCCTTCTATCCGGGTCTAGATCCAGTGGATCACTGAAGTCAAGCACAGTGTAACCCCGACTATCAAACACAGTACCGTTAGTGGAACCGAGGAAATAATTCACGCCAGGTGTATATGTTACATTCAGTGAATGAGAGCCCCTAGGGAAGTCTTGATCTAGGCTTATGCTAGCTGTCCAATTACCATCATATACCGTCCCGTTGACTACGGTAAATGAATCTGTAAATCCATCAATAGTAAAACCAAGTACTGGGAGAAGATTGTTCCCGTTACGATCTATAATCCCAGAACCATTTTCAGATGTCAATGTACCTGAAACATTGAATGTATCACCAGCAACAGGATTATCCAAAATTGTATCCACAACTAAGATTGTGATTGTCCTAACTGTAACAGTGCTAAATGTACGATTTGAACCCAACAAGGTGAAATTACCAGAATAATCCAATCTAATATCTATCATCCCCAAAGGATGAGAACTAGGAATGGTAAAATTGAATCTCACCACTCCAGTATCGTTTGTAATCTCATCAGATAGAGCAGTTTCATGGAAAATTGCTGAAACGGTCTGATTGGATAGAAGTCTGTTCTGATCTGATTCCTCAACTAGAGTAGCGCCAAATTCTACAGACTCACCACGATTAGCGATTACAGGAATTAATGGAGAAATCTGAGTGAATTCAGTAACACCCTTGACTAAAACAGGTTGAGAAATATTGCTTGGAAGATAGAACGGATTGGTATCTTCCAATACCTGAATCAACAATGTCTTGTTCCCACTCGTTATACCATCAAGAAGAGGATCTGTTGGGACAGTAATGTTGAAACTACCGTTAGACGCAGTTGTGTAAGAGGTAATTAGAATTTCAGATGGGTCACCTTCAAAGAATACAGATACATCAATTGGACCACTGAAAATCCTATTTGGATCATTAAAGTCTTCGACTGAACCTGCAACAACGAATGTAGAGCCGCCAGTAATGAAAGCTGGTGGAACTATTGAATCAATGACAACGGAAGTTGGAACTAATACCGTGATATTTAGATCAGTGAAGTTTCCTATCCACCTTGCAGAGCCAGTAGACAAAGGATCTGTGACATCATCAGGCATCAAAATTCTTACGTCATAATAACCGGGATCAGTCCCTCCAGGAATCGTTGGAGAGAAACGAGCTATACCATCTTGATTACCACTTGTCGCAGAAGAAAGTGTCTGATTGTTAGGACCATCCCAATCCCAAATCATTTGAACAGCGGCACCTGTAATATTGGAACCATCGGCGATATCTGTCACTGATACATTTACCTCTAAGATATCGCCAGCGATAACGGTGGATGGAGGATCAATAGTGGTTAGAACAGATTCTGACTCTACTCCAATGAGAACACTCGTGCCCTCTTCTGTTGAATAATAGGCACCTCCAATGGGCGGACTGATACTAAAATCTGGTGTGATTACCAAGTCATAGACTCCAGCTCCAATATTAGTTGGGATAATGAAACTGATGTTATATTGACCAGTGGTGGTGTTTAACCAGCCTGAACCCAAGTCAATAATTTCAGGCGCAGGGGGTTCACCCATAGGCCCTGATGGTCCAGAACCAGGTAGCTCCATGGTCAGAATAATTGTAGAGTTGTTGCCCAATATCAACGGAGAACCAGTCAGATTAGAATCTCTTATATCACCTGTAACGTAGTTAGAATCACCTATGTGTGTCCAACTTTGTCCTAGAGACGCTGAAACTGTTCCTAATCCACTAATTCTAATTGTAGTATTATTTGATGCTGCATCATACCATGTAGAACCAGAATAATTAATCCACAAAGGATAATCTCCCGCAGGAACAACTGGAGAGGTGTACTCAAAGGTAAATCCTCCATCCACAGGATCAACCGTGGTGTTCACTAACACACCATTGATTTCTGTCTGGTAAGTACCATTGAATGGTTGCTCTGTACCTCCTGTATGATCAAACATTCCAATATTGATTAATTCCATCTGATCTCTTTGAATAGGGTCGAAAAAGTAATCAAAAGTGACGAAACTCTTGAGACCGAATCCGGGTGGCATGAAAACTTGATCGTCAGCCTCTAATGTTGAAGAATCAAATGTGAATCTAATATCGACAAATCCAGGAGATATAGGCACTAAAGCCGGATCCATCAACCATGAAATGGAGAAGTTGCCAGGAGTTCCACTCCATGTCGTCGAATTGAGGGTCCATGACGAAATATCGGTATATGGAGCACCTGAACCATTAACTCGCATTTGCAGATAGAGTGTACCCTCCATCGGAACTGGATTTAGTCCACGACTAAGTACAGTACCATTCATGAAAATCGAATCATTAATTTCGAGAAGAGAATTATTTGTCGAAGGACCTTCTAAGATGATATCCAAGTTAGGGGCAGGAGTAACGTTCATTGCAACTGTCTGGGACAATGGACGCAGGTGATAAAGTGGTGATGAACCGTTCTGTAAATCCGCTTCATGCCAACCAGGGAACTCAATTGTTGCATTATTGATTCCTTGAGATTCATTTTCATCCAAGAAAACAATAATCTCAAAGAAGCCAGTTGGCCCGATTGAACTAGTGTAACTTTGTGCACCAGAAATAGAGGAAGTAAAATTAAACCAAACGAAACTAAAACCATCGGGATTAGAATCACCATCTAAATCCCAATCGTCTAGGAGAGTAACATCAGTTTGAGGAATATTCTCAATCTGTAACCTACCCGACAATGTAGTATTGGAACCAGCTCCAAATACGGGTTCATCTGCAGGCAAGGGATCTTCGATTGTTATGTTGACATCATCAGAGACGTTAACGATGTAATTATCGAACAAGCCATTAGAACCAACATACCCACTGGGAATAGTTTCTACCACTAAGGCCCCATATCCTGGAGGAATATATTCAGAAGGATTCCCTTTGAGAGAAAATGTTCCATTTGTAGCAGTGATCGCAGATCCTATTTGACGAGATGGTTGTGCTGCTGAACCGGGGACATTGCCCGCTGCCACAAGTGGCACCAAATACAAATCAAGGATTACCCCAGAAACCGCTGTCTGATTGGAGGAATATACGAGTGTGCCATTGAGATAGGTCTGACCAGAACTTCCATCTCTTTCGATAAACAGAGGCCCCCATTCTGCATTCAAGATTTCAACCTCTTCATCCGGAGGACATGCATTGAATGGAACCCAGCCCATCTCTGCGTTTCCTAACGCAGAATTGGTCTGCATGTGTACTTCCACCCACGAGCCGTAATTCAGACCTAAGACCTCGTACCCAGTTCCATGCCAATTTCCATCAATGTAACCGGTCACTTTCCGTGCAGGTAAGCCCGCAAGACGAGCCATTGTTGTGAGGACAGTTGTCCATTCATCACATGTTCCTTCTTTAGAATCAACAAGAACAAATTGAACAAAGTCTGGACCACCTCCTTGAGGATATCCGCTTCCATCATAATTAAGACGAGGAGTGAACGTTGTGTTTCCGTTTTCTATATAATCTGCCAATGCTTCCATCTTTTCCCAAGCAGATAACGCCCCTGAAGAGGTGATTATCGATTGCGTTATATTGTTCACCTCTGATTCGGGTAACGTATTATCGGTGAAGTAACTTGGTAAATCAAGCGCATAAGTGCTCCCAGTGTAGGCCGTACTGTTGGACCTGACAGAGTCGGAGAACCAAATTTCAGGGGCATCAGCGATTAAGAAATCCAATGTTACATCGGTCAAAGGTACATCATGAGTATAATTTGTATGATTCAGGCCGGCAGTTGGATCTGCCCATCCGTTGAATTGAGTAGTGCTCCAATGATGAGGTACATTTGATCCAGGCTGTAACATAAACGGGAAGGTATATTCCCAATTTGTGGTATTGTTGTGGAAATTGGTGGAAGCAATCCAATTATTGTCTGAAAAACCAGGCGTTATAGGATTAAGGACCACTAATGAAGTATTGACACCGTAATCCACACCAGTGTAACTGTCATAGGTGTAAGTTCTCCAGTAATGGACTAGAGCTGGGTCTACATTTAGACTAGTGTTGTTGGACCAGAATATAACCTGATTTTCAATTATGTCATCCACTGGATCAAATGGATCTTGACCTGAACCAGCACAGTTTGTGGGCCAAAAGGCGGGTGGGCACTCTTGATAATCGGTCATACCTCCACCATCTGTATCAGGATCTAACCAATTCGTTCCAGTGTTATTTTCGATGGCATCAGGAATTCCATCGCCATCTGTATCGGCTGGATTGAGGTCGTCTGAAGGATTATTTTGTGGATTTGTGCCATCCAGATATTCTTGACCATCCCAGACTCCCCCTACATCGGTGTCAACTGATTCATAATCTGTGAGAAATGTATCAGAGGAACCATTACCCCCCATTCCAGGAACATAGAACAGAGCACACCCAGTATTATTCTCGAAGTAATCATTGAGGGAATCACCATCAGTATCCCGATTATTGTCACAAGGTTCGAGCGGATCTGTTCCATTCAATATTTCATCCAAGTCATTGACGGTGTCATTGTCTGAATCTACATCAAATGGATCTGATTGAAAACCCCAAAATCCGAAATTCTCCTCCCAGTCAGAGATTCCATCGCCATCATTGTCATAATAATCATCGTCACACCAAGGATCATTGTTGTTGGGCTGTATACTTGCATCCCAACACCAAGAACCATTCTTATGAATAACAGTAGACGTCGTCGCAGGAGGACTGACACTTACCCCTGTCAACCGATGAGGTGAAGACAAAATATCCACTTGTTGGAAAGAAAATGGAACTAGAGAACCATTTGAAAGATTGTAATATCCAATCCTGCCAGGTGAGGTTGGCCTCCAGTCAAAGAAATCAGGACCGAATCCCGAACCATTTGCAATGAAAAGAACTTGACTACCAGCATCATAGGAAGAAAAAGTTGTAACGAAATCAACAGTGGAACGACAAGGATCAGTATTGAATCCTGTAGTTCGTTCTAAACCATCAATTACTCCACCAAAATCAGTATCTGCGATATTCCAAGCGGTGCATGTTAGATTTTCTTCCCAATTTTCAATTCCATCAGAGTCAAAATCGCCTGAATCTTCTGCTCGAGTAGGGTCGGTTTCATTCCCTCCGTCAATAATACCATTTCCGTTGATATCTTCTTCACCATCATCAAATGGATCGTCATCAGTGTTGTTATCCCTCGGGTCAGATGCTTGAGCTGGAGAACCATACTGGCCATTCACTTCATTGCCATCAGAGATGCCATCACTGTCGGTATCGGAGTCGGTGGGGTCAGTTAGTAACGTCAATGCTTCATAACTATCGTTCAATCCATCGCCGTCAGTGTCTGCCCTTTGCGGATTAGTGGAAGTCACGCCATCTACTTCAGCTGTTAATGTAGCACACCCATTTGGACCAATTCCCAGTACAGGGTTACAAGGAGATTCTGTTTCAGTACGTTGTTGATTGGGAGCTCCAGGCATAAAGTATGGAGTGCCTGCATTCTGAGTTGTCCATGATGGGTTCACATACTCTTTGAGATTGACCAGTCCATCGCCATCAGGGTCTCCCCCGGGTCCATCAGAACCAGTTCTTACAGTTGGATCCAAACCATTGGAAACTTCCCATCCGTCATTCATTCCATCGTTATCTGTGTCATAACCATCAGGATCTTCATCAATGGCCCCATCTCCGTCATCATCATCAGATGTGCAATCTGCATCCCCATCTCCGTCTGGATCTGCAGAATCGACTAAACCGTCACGATCGTTATCCATTCCATCTGCACAAATATTGCCCATCGGATCTTCATCCGCTCCGTCAGTGCCTGTGCCTTGAGTTGCCTGCATTGCAGATTCTTCATCCCAGTTACGAGTAGGAACGGTACCGTTCCACCATACTCCATTATCAAGGACGTTAGGGGTACTACTGCTATCCCAATTGGCTGGCATCCCGTATTGATACTCATCCTTGTTTGACAAACTATCTCCGTCAGGATCACCGAGTGAACCATTTACAGTCAAACTGGATGCGTCTAATGGATTCAAACCATGGAACCATTCCCAACCGTCAGGAAGTTCATCGTTGTCACTGTCCCAGTCTTGGGGTTGAGTATTAAGTAGGAATTCCAGACCATATGTCAAGCCGTCCCCATCTGCATCCGAGGAAGCGTATGCTTCCCATGCAGCAAATTCTAAGGCAGCCAGGCTAGAGAAAATCATCAACATAGTCAACAAAACAGCCCTGCACCGGACTCGGACTCCAGTATGGCGAAAGTGGGGGAAAGGCTCCGACAACATACGTTCAACCAAGCCTCAGGGCGTCTTGAAGGGTCTTAAGGGAAATGGAGCGACGTTCATACGTCCTGAGATTTATGAATCATCAGTCAATTAATTCAATATCCAAATCAAACTCATCTTCTTCTTCATCAACTTCAACAATTGTGGGAGGCAAATCTTCTAAATCGTCAAGCTCAAATTCATCATCTTCGTCAAATTCATCTTCATCAAACTCATCAACCCAACGCCTTCTGTTTCGTCGGTTTTGAACACCTAGAACAACTATCAGTAATGTAACAACGGAAGAAATTAAAGTAACAGGACTAGGATTCAGAACTTCATTTCTGACTCGCAAAATAATATCTTGAATCTCTACGTTCATGGTTAGATCAAGTTCTGCTTTGGCATTCTCATATTCGTCTCCTCCCTCGTCAGCAAATGTCTTTGGAGTTGCAGAAACAGAAAAAGACACTGATTCTCCTTGCCTTGCATCTTGGGGAGCATTAATCACGACAACAAAGGAAATATCAGAATAAGGAGGAACCATTACTAAATCTCCACCTCCTCCACCTATTTCAGCATCCCAACCATCACATGAAGTTGCAGAATCAGAACATTCGATATCAATTTCTACAATTAACTGCTGATTTCCTTTGTTCTTAACACGCATCTGCAAAGAACGCTCTTCGTTAGGCTGTATTCCGGGATTATTGGAAACTTGAACTACTTCTAGTGAAATAGAACCGGGGCCAACTTCAACGATAAATGGCATATCGAAATAACGTGGGTTAGAATTTGATGAATCTTCCATAATTCGAAGATATAACGTATGCGATCCCATCTCGACCTCATCTGGCGGGTCAATAGAGAGGTGTACTTCCTCGCTCTGTTGAGGTGCTAACTGCACCATGGGTGCGCTGTCCCCTGAATCGTCTGTAATCCTGAAAACCCATTGAGAATACATCGAATCAACATCCAAGTTCCTCTGGAGCTCTGCTGGGTCCATCAATCTCCAAGGAGTACTAGTGGACCCAACTTGTAGACTATTTGTTACAATTATCCGCATTGACATTCCATCTTGAGTGCACGCAGTTTTATTCACTGTACCGAGAGGTGCCCCATCACAATCAAAAATAGGAGTTGCCTGAATGCCGAAGGTCCTTTGAATCGTAAACTGAACAGTAGATTTCTTGGTAGAATTTCCCTCGCTAGTTACTTCAAGATGAATTAGCCCAAGATCTGAATCTGAGCGGTCGTCTGAGGGTTTAACCCTAATCTGTAATACTTGTGTTGAATGCCGGCCTAGTAAGGCAGTGTGATAGGTACCATCACCTTCGTCTTCTAGTATGCGGGTTCCTGTATCGTTATCGAATACCTGTATGATAGATTTTGAGCGTTCTAATACATCCACCCTAAATTCGTCTGTGTCAAAACCATTGTTCCAAATTTCCATAATGAAGGTAGTAAAAACCCCATCCTCAACAAATCTAGGAATTGAGCTATCAAAGGAATCTGGACGAGAACTGTTGTCATATTGAACAGTCAAATTATTATCCCACATGCTGACCATGGGTGGAGCATAAACGTCTGATTTCTCCAAGTCAAGATACAAAGACTCCTGGCTTACAATCTCTGGTTGGCCGTCCACAATAGCTTCAGCGACAGCACGAATATGTAACTGAGAAGGGGAGTTTGCCAGATTCTGTGGTGCTTGAAGGGTAAGAATTGGATTCACAATGGAACCGCCCTCGTTCAGATTGTATCCCGCGGGAGCATCAAAAGATACATTCCAATTAGAATTGAAACTTGTGACTAGGCTCAAGCTTACGGACATTTGATCGTTAGTTCCTCGATGCATTAACTGAAGGGGAATTGCTGTTACTTGGGAAGGAGCAATATACTCTGTAGAACGACTGTCTCCGTGCCTTATCGCTACTCCATACTTATTCATCACAATATTCTCATGTTCAATCACAATTGAGTTGCCACCGATGTCTGAAATCTCCAAAGAAACCTGATATTCCCCATCCTCTAGACCTCCGGGATATTCCCAGTCATATGTGCCAGAAATAGACCAGGAGGTGTCATCAACACCCTCAAGAGAACCAGTAATCGGCTCATCTACCGGTAGACTCCCACTTGGATTTAGAACTGTTAATCTTACTGAGCTAATATCAAATCGTCCAAATGCACTCTTGATTTCGAATCTAAACTGCATAGTTCGTTCTGAGATAATATCATTGGGATACCAATCAATTTGAGCCCCGTCTATCATCTCTGCTCCATCTTTTTGGACAAGTAGAATACTGTTTGATAGCGCATTTGACTTAACTTCGATCATTGTAAATTGATCTGCTCCACCATCAATTTCTCCGAAATACAGCGTTGCGGAACACTCTGAGCCTCCGAATTGTCTGGCTTCTGTCTCTGGACCTCCGGGAGGATCAGTCCCCCCACCAGATGATTCACATCCATTCATATCTGCACTGACTCTAATTGTCAACTGATTATCCTTTAAGACTGTAAAACCTGAAGGAATTGAAACCTCGATTGTAGCTTCTCGACTCCCGCAATTGCTTCCGAATGACTGCTGACATGCATCAAATGTCTTGTCTTGTTCAGACACGATTTGGCCGTCATTCAAAATCTGAACCGTGAAAGTGGCTTCTGCAGAATCTGTACTCGCAACGGCCTTGTACCACATTGTGAATTCAATATCTCCAGAATACCCTTCTATGTATAAATCAGAAAGCATCCGTGGAGATTTAAATTCAGCTGTTTCATCAGAGACAACTATCTCCTTTTGGGAACCAGTGGGTTCCTGAGTTGTGAGGAAACCATCTCCACCTGCTGTATCATTTTTATCTGCAACGAATATTTCGTAATCATACAATTGTTCGCTGGTGTATGAAATGTCTTCTGCATCAGGAAGAGAATGAGGTGTCGAAACAGTAGCGGCAAAGGAACTTATCAAGAAAACCAGTGCCAATAATGTCGCCCGTAGGAATGGGCGCTGGGAGGTATAAGCCACGCTCATCGGTCGTGGCGTGGCGCATCGACCCTTAAGCGGTTTGCGCGCATCTGTGTCGAATAAGCGATTCTAATGAAGCGGTTCGTTCATCAGTAGGAAGTGATTCGGGGGGGTGCGGAGGTAGCCGAGCCTGGTCAAAGGCGCTGGAGTTAAGTTCCAGTACGTAACGTTTCGTGGGTTCAAATCCCACCCTCCGCACCTATTCTTCTTCCTCAAAAGATGAGAAGGGAATTGCTCCAACCTCCCTTAAGCCATCTATCATTTCACCAATAAGGCATTGACCTTCGGCAGCAGGGAGGTCGCATCTTACTCTTCTATCGCCAAACAACAACGTGAGACCCCATGCTTGTGTAGCATCGATATCTTTGAACTCGGATAGTGAGAAATTTTCTGACGGTAAACGGAATATTCCGAGCAGTTTACCAGATACTGAAACTCCTGATTCACGAATAATTATTCTGTGGTTGCCTTCAAAAATTCGATTTGTTCGATTAAGAAATAAAATCAGTATCAATGAAATGAAAATACCAAAGGCCCAGCCATAAGACATCCCATATTGGTTATACCCGATTAGATTCCCTGAAAACAGCAACGAGACTGGCCCCAAAACCAAGCTACATGCTAATAACAATGCAGTAATTAAAAACCCAATTGGAGGAATCTCACTAGGCAAATCCATGATTACTTCTTTCTCGCTGGTTTTTACCGAACCTCTCATTGAAGGCGTTCTAACTGGACGAGGCCATCGACCTGGATGGCGTGCTATTTGTTGGAGAACAGTCAATCCATGTTCATCCCTTTCAACAATTCTTCCTGTATGCTCAATCAATCTGGCCTTTCCTAACCTTGCTATTTCTTCCGCTACCGATAGTGCATCAGATTCTGACCCCAAGGAGATTAAAGGCCTCGGGCCTTCTTTACTCTCAAGAAAAATCCTCCATGTTGGCACCAAAGAGCGATCAATCTTCTCAGTTCGGATAGCAAGTATCTCCCCAGGACCATATCTTGCCTCAGCATCTTCAATTTGAATTAACACAGAACCTGAATCTTCTGAAAATCGCATTGTTGATTGCACTGAAACCTCTAAAGTGCCATTTTTGGCCCTGTTTGAGCCAAAAGCGCGCCAAGTCATGTATGGTCGCCTATACTCTAACTATTTCATCGGTGTTGTTTTCGGGGGAACATGGGCGGCGTTTCTAGGAGTGTAGACATGATCTCGGCACCCACTCTGCACAGTATAGCCAAGAATGAGATAATTGCAAGCCTTGAAGGGAATCAATTTCGAGCGAGTGGCTTTAGCGAATCATCTTTTTTAGTTTCCGAAGAATTAGAAAAAAGAAGAAAGGAAATGGAAAAGCTCCTTGACGGAAAGGGCTCAGTTTGGTTTACGTCTAGTGCTGATGAATCTGCTACTTGGGCCATCAGGGGATTACTAGCCACTAATTCTCGTAAAGGAAATAAAATTCAGATTAAGGAAGATGCTCACATCTCGATGATTAATTCTGCAAAAAGATACGGAGGAGACTCGGGAGAAGTCGTCATTATGGGAGCATCGGTTATGGATATAGAAACAGGACGGATTTTAGATTTTGAGAAATGGAATTCTAGCACAATGAAAATATCCAATTCTGTAAGGAGAATATTAGATGCAAGGGGAACGATTGGAAGAATTTCATTATCAGAATTACCCAATTCTGCAGACGCCATAATATTAGATTCAGAAAGTATTGGAGGGCCCCTTGGAATTGGAGCATTATGGGTTCGTCATGGTGTTAGAATCGAGCCGTTGATAGAAGGAAGTGGACAAGAAAAAGGAAGAAGAGGCGGATCGGTTCCTATCGGACTAGTCAACGCATTTGTCAAATTGGCAATTCACCTAGAAGGCATTAGAGAAAAGAATTGCAAATTATGGGACAAATTGCATGGTGAATTGGAAGATAGTATCGTAGAAAAGGGTGGAGAAATCTTCGGAGTAAATGAGGAAAGAGCATCAGGAATCACTTGCTTCAGCCTCCCAGGCCCGCCTGCCGAAATTTCATTACAACATTTAGAACAAAAGGGGTTTATTGCAGCACACAGTAGTGGATGCACCGCAACAGCAGGAAAAGCATCACATGTCCTTACCTCAATGGGTGTAGAGAGAGAAAATGCTCTAAGGGCAATTAGGATCAGTCTTCAACCAAATACTAGCCAAGAATTGTTATCAAAATTAATTGATGCAATCATAAATTGATTGTTTGATTCGGCTGAGGGCACAACCTATCTCTCCATCACCATCGATAACGGATAACTTGGATACGGATACAGATGCACCAATAACCTCTGGAGGCGATAAACAGGCTTCAAGAACCTCCGATGCTAATGTTTCTAATAGATTAAAACGCCTTGAAAGCAAGATTCTATCAACCAAAGATCGGAGGTAATCATAGTCAACTACTACATCTATCTCGTCTCGAATAGGAGCTGACGAACCTGAAACATGGACCTCAATATCAAATGAAAGAGGTTGTAAAATCCCTTGTTCATGGGGGAGTATGCCAATATCCGCATCCTTTTTCCAATTTTTGACGAAAAGGGATGTAACTCCATCAGATTTTTTAGATAAAATTTCCACTAGGACACTATTTTCAGTCATCTAAACCCTCCGTTTCAAAAACAACATCACGGGTTCTTCCAAGTAAATGCTCACCCGCATCAACGGTTAGAGATTGAGCAGTAATAGATTTGGAACGAAATAAGAAAGTCACTGCTTCTGCAATGTCACCTGGAGATGGACCATAGCCCAATGGAGATTGAGACTGGGCTTTTTCAAATCCCTCAGGTGTTTGATCAGGGCTGGGTAAAACATGACCTGGGGAAACAGAATTTACTCTACAAAAAGGTGCATATGCCATGGCCATCATCACGTTAGCCCCGGATAATGCCTGTTTACTTAGAGTGTAAGAAAAGTGATCAGGGTGAGGAGAATTCAGTTTCTGATCAAGAATGTTAACTATACAAGAAGGAGTTTTTTCTTCCGAATCTGAGGATCTGCTCATTGAGAAATCATACAACATTTGGGAAAGAAGAATGGGAGCAATCGCATTAACACGGTAATGGTCAACCATTGATTGTGAACTTACATTGGATGGGTCATCCCACCTGAACATACTTGCGGAGTTTACCAGACCTA
>MDTG01342499.1_pt1 | contig 18516 bp, 21 predicted proteins | sample 811421 | NCBI WGS metagenome assembly MDTG01 (sample SAMN05326645, study PRJNA326480) | marine metagenome | isolation source: seawater | place: Pacific Ocean: South East | collected 2011
AATGCGCCGTTAGTTCAGTTGGTAGAACGCAGGTCTCCAAAACCTGATGTCGGGGGTTCGAGTCCTCCACGGCGCGTTCGAAAATCCTAAATGTAGTTACTTTGTTTAAAGAATGGAGCTAGATCTTCAACCAGGCGATGTCGTTAAAGTTCTTGAATCAGCCGCTCTTGGCTGGGTTCGAGCAAGAGTCATTCGAGTAAAGTCCGGTGGTCGCGTTGTTGTACAAAGCGACCAAGGGAGAGAATTTACTGCAAGGGGGAATCAAGTTCGTCTAATAGAACCTGCTGGTTTTCGTCCTTAAATCTTGATTTCCTTACCTTTCACCCTGAATTAACCTTCTAGCCAAATTTTTTACAGTTATTTGATAAACAAATTTCTGAGTTGGCCAATCGAGGTTTAATATTAAATACAAAACAAGACTTCCTTTCAATCGAAATATCCAGATTTAAATTTTGGGTATTTATCTGGGACCGTAGTTCAACTGGTTAGAGCACCGCCCTGTCACGGCGGAAGTTGCGGGTTCGAATCCCGTCGGTCCCGTTCCAACATTCAATACTAAATAAAAGGTGTCAGTACGTGTAAGACTTGCTCCTAGTCCAACTGGAAATCTACACATTGGTACAGCAAGAACTGCTTTATATAATTGGCTTTTTGCTAAAAAAAATTCCGGTAAATTCTTAATTAGAATTGAGGATACAGATAAAGAACGATCAAAAGATAAATTTTTGGCTGACATTATTGATGGATTAAATTGGTTAGGACTCAAATGGGATGAAGAACTTTTTATTCAGAGTTCTCAAATAAGTCAACATAGATCTGTTATAAAAAAACTTATCGAGAAAGGACTTGCCTATAGATGTTTTGCAACTGAAAAAGAACTTGAAGAGATGAGAACTGAACAATTAAGGAAAGGAGATCCTCCTAAATATGACAATAGATCCAGAAATTTAAGCACACAAGAAATTCAAGAAAATATTTCTAACGGGAAATCCTCAGTTGTACGATTTAAAATTGACAGAAACAAATTAATTAGATGGGAAGATATGATAAAGGGATCAATGCAATGGACTGGCGATGACCTAGGAGGTGACCTTGTAATTTCAAGAAGAGCCTCCGGCGATGAAATAGGAGATCCTCTTTACAACCTTGTTGTAGTTCTAGATGATTCAAGCATGAATATTTCTCATGTAATTCGAGGGGAAGATCATATTGCTAATACTGCAAAACAGATACTTATATATGAAGCACTAGGAATTAATCCTCCAAAATTTGCTCATACGCCTCTGATTCTGAATGAAGATGGTAAAAAGCTTTCTAAGAGGGATGGCGTTACATCAATAAAAGAATTTAAAGAGATGGGATACCTTCCCATCGCACTTACAAACTATATGACTTTATTGGGATGGTCGGTTAAAGAAGAGGAAGAAGAAATTTTTGATATTAATGATATTTATAAAGTTTTCAATATTTCAAAAATAAATACCTCAGGTGCAAAATTTGACTGGGCAAAACTAAATTGGATAAATTCTCAAATTATTAAACAACTTGAACCTAAGAATTTACTTCAACAGGTATTGCCCTTTTGGAAAAATAATGGTTGGGAAATTAGTAGTGAAGAATGGGGTTTAGATTTATGTAAGCTAATTGGTCCATCTTTAGTTACATTGAAAGACTCTATTGATCAATCCAAAGAATTTTTTGAAGAACCTAAATATTCTCATGATGCAATTTCTCAAATAAATATTGATGGAGCAAAAGATTCACTTACAGAAATTTTAAATTTAATCTCAGAAAACTCATTAACTATTCAAAATGTAAGTATTGCAAAAGAATTAGTTACTAAAGTATCAAAAAAAACGAATCTCAAAAAAGGTTTAATAATGAAAACATTGAGGGCTGCCTTTTTTGGACAGTTAAATGGACCTGATCTTCTTTTGTCTTGGTGTTTACTTTCGTCAGAAAAAAAAGATATAAAAAGGATTAAAAAGGTTTTGGAAGAATTATAATTTATCATCGCTTCTTAGCAATCCCAAGGCATTAGCCAAAGGTTTTGCTGTTAATCCTTGAATACCAACTGTCATAAGAATCGTTAAGAAAACTAATCCTTGTAAGGGACCTGAACCTAAAACACCTGCTTGCTCAAGACGAATAGCAAATAAAGATGCAACCGCAGCCGTAACGATTCCTCTAGGAGCAAGCCAACCCAAAAATATTTTTTGTTTAAAATCTAGGGGTAAACCAATAGTTGCGAGACTAACCGCAACCGGTCTTACTACAACCATCAAAAAAAGCACGCAAGTTATTCCTCCCCAACCCAAAGGACTTAATTCTCCCCAAGAAACGTCTGCTGCAAGCAATGGGAAAAGCATAGTTATTGCTAATTGAGCCAACTGTCTAATAAGTTCATCTAACTCATTAGCATTCGTCGAAGGCCTTCTCCCTACAATAAAACCAGCTGCCACTGAAGCTGGTAATCCAGACTCAGGAAGTATCCACTCACATATTCCATATATCAAGAATAAAAAACCTAAAGTCAGCTGAAGTCTTATTCCATATGAAGGGTCTTGAGGCAATCTTCTTAAACATTCTGAAAGAAGCCAACCTGCTATACACCCAATTAAAACTCCTCCTCCAAGTCTTGAAAAAAGTCCAATTGCAAGTTCTCTCCATCCATGAAGATCACCAACTAAAAGCTCTAAAAGCAAAAGGGCAAGAACTGCTCCTACTGGCTCCAAAAACAATCCTTCGGCTTCAAGAACATCACTTAATGGAGAATCAAGCCTAATTTGTTTCACCAAAGGCGTTACAACTGTAGGACCAGTCGCTAGAACAATTGCACTGTAAACAGCAGCTACATTCCATCCAAGACCTGCAAGCCAATGAGCCGCAAATACTCCTGCTGCTAATGAAATTAATAATCTAATAAGTGAGATTCTTAAAACTATTGATTTAATAGTGTTCCCAGGCAATCTTAGATTTAATCCTCCATCGAACAAAACGAGGCTTACAAGTAATCCAACAATTATTTCTAAACCTTGACCTAAATCAAGAGGTTCAACTAAACCTAAACCCGAACGTCCAATTAAAAGTCCTGAAATAAGAAGTAATACAACACCTGGTAATCCCGTAAATAAAGATAATAATCTCGCCCCCGCACCTGCGAAAACAGTTATGCCCCATAGGAGACCTAACCGCTCAGGCGTCATTGATTTCCAATATGAGTTGCAACAAATTTACTTTTACAAGCTTCATAAAAATTTGGCTTTTATTTGTTAATTCTCTATGCATTATGTACATACTTTAATATCAATTCAAAATATTTGATAATTATATGTTCAAAATTCTAAAAGATATATGCAAATATAAACAATTTTATTTAGTAAAAAAATTAGCGCTAAACAAAATAAGGGAAAGCATTATAAGTCCAAATATAGCTAACCTCCCGTTCCAAATTTCTGCTTGGTAAGTAAAACCTCTTCTCCAAGAATTTAATTCGCTTTTAGTTGCAGGTTTAGATTTTATTGAGGTTTTACTTTTTGATTCTGAGCCCATAATTTTTTAATTTAAAATGGAGGATACTCCTCATAAAGAAGATTAGCCTCTTCAAGCTTTAATCTCCCTGATACTCCTAGCTGCAAAGAACTAACTTTATTACTTGATTTTAATCTTATAAGAGCTGCGGTACCTATCATTGCGGCATTATCAGTGCAATATGGAAGTGGTGCTAAATGAGTTTTTATTGAATTTTCTAAAGCTTTTTCAATCATCATTTTTCTTAATCTTGAATTAGCAGCAACTCCACCAACCATAACCAAATCTTCAATTCCATAATCACATGCACATTTAATACTCCTTTCAACGAGCACTTCTGCAACAATATTTTCAAAACTAGCTGATAGGTCTTCTACAGGTAGCTTGTTATGTTTGGATTCTAAAGATTGTATTTTTCTTAACATCGCTGTTTTTAATCCGCTAAAAGAAAAATCATATGGATAAAATCCCCCCTTGGGATTAGAGACTTTTCCCTTAGGCAATAAAAATCTAAATGGATCTCCCTTCTTTCCGCATCTTTCAATCTCTGGGCCACCTGGATATGGCAATCCCATTAATCTTGCAACTTTGTCAAAAGCTTCTCCAGCAGCATCATCATGACTTCTCCCTACTCGATGAAAATTGTTGTAAGAATCAACTTTAATTAGCTCTGTATGTCCTCCGCTCACAAGAAGAACAATATATGGAAAATTTGGCCTTTTATCCGATAAAAAAACTGAAGCAAGATGACCTTCTAAATGATGTACTCCTAAAAAAGGCTTACTGTGAAGTGCACAAAGTGATCTCGCAGCTATTGAACCCATTAAAAGTGATCCTGCTAAACCAGGTGCAACAGTTGCAGCGATTGCATCAATTTCAGAAATTGATTTACCTGACAAAGCTATAGATTCTCTAATCAAGAATGGCATTGCTTCTAAGTGAATTCTTGAAGCAATTTCAGGTACAACACCGCCCCATTTTGCGTGCTCAGCAATTTGAGATGAAACCAAGTTAGAAAGAATTTTTATATTTTCGCCTTCATTTGTAATAACTGATGCGGCACTCTCGTCACAACTTGTTTCGAGGGCCAACACTGTTAACGATTTAGTGCTTAAAATCATATAAAATTTTACTTATGTAGGAATAAATTGATTAATGAAAAAGAAATTTAATTTTGTTGGCATTCTTTTAGGGTTTTGTTTATCTGTAATTGTTTTTGCAGGTTTTACTCCAACAGCAAATGCTGCAAAAGGTCCTGTACTTAATAAGGATAGAGCTCCAACAGATTTTTCAGCCCAACCTTTAACGACATGTTCAGAAAATCCTAGATTTCAGGCAAGAGCAGCTGAAGCAAAAACCCCAAAAGATATTGCTCGCTTTGAAAGATACGGAAAAGCTTCATGTGGAGATGATGGGCTCCCTCATCTACTAATAGGCCCTCCCATAGAGCCATTTGGAGCACTTCTAAACAGAGGCCACGAAGGAGATCTACTCATCCCTGGGGTTATGTTTATTTACATAGCTGGAATTATTGGCTGGTCAGGTAGAGAATATTTAAGATTTTCTAAGACACAAAAGAATCCAGCTGAATATGAAATAATTATTGATACTGCAGTTGCATGGCAATGTATAAAAAAAGGGGCTGCTTGGCCACTTCATGCTCACAGAGAAGGGAAAAATGGAGATTTAAGAGAGAATGATGATAATGTTTCATTAAACGGCCCTCGTTAAACCAATTTTTTAAAACAATGTTCAAAATCTTTTACACAAAATGGTTCCGTTCAGCTCCTGTTGTAGCAGCTATTTGGATCTTTTTAACTGCAAGCATAATAGTTGAATTTAATAGATTCTTCCCTGATTTACTGTTTCACCCAATTTAAAAAAATTTAAATTTCACCCAAAATTGATTCAATTTCAATTACGGCATTATCAATATTTTTATTAACTACGACAGCATTAAATTCATCTTTAGCCTTAATTTCTTCATATCCCCTTTTAAGTCTCTTTGAGATTTCTTCTTCAGTCTCTGAAGCTCTTGATCTTATTCTTTTTTCAAGGGTTTTAAGATCGGGTGGCATTATAAAAATTTGGAAGGCTTTAGGACAACTTTTTCTAACTTGTCTTGCCCCTTCAAGCTCTATCTCTAACAACACCTTCTTTCCAAAGTCAATTTTTTCTTTAACTTGTTTGAAAGGTGTGCCATATAAATTGCCTGCAAATTCAGCCCACTCTAAAAACCCTTTTTTACTAATTATTTCTTTGAATTCTAAGCTTTTTAAAAAATAATAATCTATTCCGTCAATTTCACCCTCTCGAGGGTTCCTAGTAGTTGCTGAAACCGATAACCACAAATTAGTATTTCTTTTTAAAAGTTCTTTGATAATTGATCCTTTACCAACGCCACTTGGTCCAGTAATTAAAATAAGGTTTTCTAACAATTTAGTGTTCCTCTTAATACTACAATTTTAGTTGATCTCATGAATATGTAATCAGGAATTTATAAATGAATAATTCATTACAAAATATGGATGCAACAATAATAAAATCTATCGTTAAGGATTTGAGGAAAAAAATCATACCAAGTAAATTTGAAAAAGCTCAGCAACCAGAACAAAATACTATTCAGATTGGTCTAAGAACTTTAAAAGGATTAATTTGGCTGGAGATTTGTTGGGAAGCAGATCTACCAAGATTTGTTGAAATAGATTCACCTAAAAGGAATGGCGACCAAAGCACATTAGCTCAACAAATTACATATGGATTAAAAGGGTTAACTTTGTCAAACATAAAGCAAGAAGGATATGAGAGGATCATTAATTTGATTTTTGCGGATAATCCTGAGGGGGAAACAAAAAAAGAAATAGTTTTAGAAATAATGGGCAGACACAGCAATATATTTTTACTAGATCCTAAAAAGAAAATAATAACTTTAGGAAAGCAAATTAAAAATAGCAGTTCAAGGTTTAGGCCTTTGACCACAGGTGACCTTTATATTTCACCACCGCCACTTAAAGGAGAAACACCCTCAAAGCATGAATCTTTTCAAGATTGGAAAAAAAATATATGCTTATTACCAATACCATTAAAAAAAGCCTTAATCGAATCATATCAGGGCATCAGTCCCTCACTAGCATTACAATTAATTGATGACAACTATAATAAAGCAAGCAATATTTTAAAATTAAATGTTAGTGATATTGATATAGATACATGGCAAAAAATATATAAAAGATGGCTTAAATGGATAGAAAGTATAGACAGTCAAGAAGCCAATCTATATTTAACAGGTCCCACTGATTATAGGGTTTGGACATTTAAACCAGAGAAAGAGTCAGAACAAAATTTAAGTCTTAGTATTGGAAATTACTATCAAGATAATATTATTAAAATTAAATTAAAAAACAAAATAAAACAAGTCACTCAAAATATAAAAAAAATACATGATAATGAAATATCAAATATAATTAAACAAAAAAAATTATTATTGGAGGCGTCTCTTAATAATAGTTTTAAAGAAAAAGCTGATGAAATTCTTTGTGGTCAAAATCTATCAAAAATTAATATAGATGAAGCTCAAAAGCTTTATAAAAAATCAAAAAAATTAAGGCGATCAACTACTGCAATCAAGGAAAGAATAAATCATCATAAAAAAAATATATTCAAGTTAGAAGAGTGCTTTTCTTTTTTAGAAAGTATAAAAGAATGTGCATGGGAAAATAATATTGATAAATATGAAAATTTAATCGACTTAGAAAAAGAATTTGATAACTATATTTTCAAGGCAAATAAGAAGAAGCCTACAAAAGAAAAAAAAATTAAATCTAATCATCTTGAATTAAAAACAAAAAGGGGGTTAACAATTCAGATTGGAAGAAACTATAAACAAAATGAATTCATAAGTATTGTTAAAGCTAGGAAGGGAGACTTATGGTTTCATGCTCAAGAATGTCCTGGTAGTCATGTTGTTTTAAAATCATCTATCACATTTGAATGTCAAGAGGATATTCAAATATCTGCAGACTTCGCAGCACTTTTCAGTAAGGCAAAAGGGAATAAAAGTGTTCCGATAATAATAACTCTCACAGAAAATCTAAAAAGGGTCCAAGGATCAATCCCTGGGACAGTTATTCATACCAAAGGCAATGTAATCTGGGGCGAACCTGAAAGAGCATTGAAATATTTACAAGCAAATAAGTCTCAATGACTTATTATCAGAAAAAACTTTTTAAATGATTGATTTCTTGCTTGGCACCCATGAGTTTCTGGGGAATCATTCAATCCCTGAATTCTTGGTTGGGTATATATTTGGAGCCGCCCTAATAATAGGAGCCCCAACTGTATTTCTATTATTAGCTTTTATGAGTGCTCTAATGAAAACCAATGGGAAAATGGGAGGTTATAAAGAATATGCTAGCTATGGCAAGTCTTCATTAAATGACTGCCCTCCTTTTATTCTCCCTGATCCTACAAAAAATAGTTAATTAGACAGAAGAACATATTATTATTATCTAAAGTGACTTAAACTTAATTATATTCCTTTAATAAAATGAATAACAATAATGAAGGAAGAATGAGTTTTTTAGATCACCTAGATGAACTAAGAACTCGTATAATTAGAAGTCTGATTTCAGTTTTCATAGGATTTATTATAAGTTTTTCTTTTGTAAAACCATTAGTAAATTTACTTGAAAAGCCTGCTAAAAATGTTCAATTTTTACAATTATCACCAGGTGAATTCCTTTTTTCTTCTGTTAAAGTAGCTGGTTATTCTGGTTTATTTTTAGCCCTTCCATATATTATCTTTGAAATTTACCAATTTATACTCCCTGGTCTTAGTAAAGAAGAAAAATCTTTGATTGGACCCACTGTCGCAGGATCAGCAGTTTTATTTTTTTTAGGGTTAACTTTCTCTTACTTTGTTCTAACTCCAGCTGCTTTGAAATTTTTAGTATCTTTTGGTGCAGATGTCGTTGATCCCATTTGGTCAATTGAACGTTATTTAGATTTTATCTTTTTACTTATGTTGTCAACGGGGCTAGCTTTTCAGCTACCTATTATTCAATTTATTTTTGGAACCTTAGGTTTGATTAATTCCAAAAAAATGTTATCAGGTTGGAGATGGGTAATTATAATATCAGCAATTTCAAGCGCTGTAATCACTCCATCAACCGACCCCATCACTATGTCTCTATTAACTATTGCAATTACTTTTCTTTTCTTAATTGGAGTTCTTGCTGTAAGTATTTCTGAAAATTTTAAATCATATATTCCATTGAACTCTCGTCAGTCCTCAACGGTAGAGTAAGAGGCCTTCCAATTCTCGGTCTCGAATTAACATTATTTATCCAATCCCTTACGTAAAAAGATTGTCCTGTTCTATTAACTATCTCAATTACATAATTAATTTTGTTTAAATATGACTCATATTTAAGAGGGAATGATTGTTGTTCTAAATAGCCCCACATAATTTGAAGATATAATGATTTATTTCTCACCACAATCTGAATATCATATGAAACTCCCCACCTTTCTTTAAAACAATTTACGACCTCCTCTACGGTGAGTGGCTCGTTATCAATTGGATATTGATTAGATGGCAAAATTTAACTCCAAAAATAAATAACCCCACAATATGTAAATAGAAAAGTACCCTTTGTATCCACTTTGATCTATATTCTGAATCAGGTGAACATCAAAAATGACACAAATGACCGCCTCAGATGTGCCCTCAATGGGTCGGAGGCAGTTCATGAACCTACTAACTTTTGGAACAGTTACTGGCGTAGCTTTAGGAGCCCTGTATCCAGTAGCTAACTACTTCACGCCTTTAAGAGCAGGTGGTGGGGGTGGAGGAAGTTCAGCCAAAGATGAATTAGGTAACCCAGTAACCGCTAGCGGATGGCTAAGTAATCATGCTGTGGGAGACAGAAGTCTTGTCCAAGGGTTAAAAGGTGACCCTACTTATTTGATAGTAGAAGGTCCAGAAGCAATAACTGATTACGGAATTAATGCAATTTGTACTCACTTAGGATGCGTTGTCCCATGGAATAGTGGAGAAAATAAATTTAAATGTCCCTGTCACGGAAGCCAGTATGACTCCACAGGGAAAGTTGTAAGAGGACCTGCACCGCTTTCTCTTGCACTTGCTCATGTTTCAATTCAAGATGACAATGTTCTTGTAAGTCAGTGGACAGAGACAGACTTCAGGACTGAAAGTTCTCCCTGGTGGGCTTAATTTAAAAAACATTACTCTTCACACATGAATAAAATGAGACGCCTAATAAACATTTATTTGTCCCTCACGATAATTACTTTATCAATTTTTTTATTACCAGTTAAAGCTTGGGCTTATCCTTTTTGGGCTCAACAAAATTATGAGAATCCAAGAGAAGCAACTGGAAAAATAGTTTGCGCAAACTGTCACTTGGCCAATATGCAAACTCAAGCAGAGGTGCCTCAGGCCGTTGCAGCAGATAGTGTTTTTAAAGCAGTCGTAAAAATTCCTTATAAAAATGGGATTCAAGAGATTGGTGCAGATGGAAGCAAAGTTCCACTTCAGGTTGGTGCTGTTGTTATGCTCCCAGATGGATTTAAACTCGCCCCTCAAGAAAGATGGACCGAAGATATTAAAGAAGAAACCGAAGGAGTCTACTTCACCCAATACAGTGATGAGCAAGAAAATATAATTGTAGTCGGGCCTTTACCTGGCGATCAGAATAAAGAAATAGTTTTTCCTGTACTATCTCCCAATCCTAGAATTGATAAACAGTTTCATTTTGGTAAATATGGCATCCATGTTGGAGGCAATAGAGGAAGAGGACAAGTTTATCCAACAGGGGAAAAAAGCAACAACAATATATATACTTCCGAGCATTCTGGAATTGTTACTTCAATTGAATCTAATGAAGATGGTACTTCAAGAATAATATCTCTACAAAACAACTCCGGAGAAATTTTCGAAGAAAATATACCTATTGGCCCTGATTTATTAGTAAAAGTGGGAGATCAAGTTAATGAGGGGGGGACAATAACTGAAAATCCAAATGTGGGAGGTTTCGGTCAAGTTGATACCGAAATAGTTTTACAAAGTTACGCAAGAGTTATTGGATTAGTAGTATTTTTTGGTGGAGTTGCTTTATCTCAAATAATGCTGGTTTTAAAAAAGAAACAAGTAGAAAAAGTTCAAGCAGCAGAGGGTATCTAAACAAATTTTTGATAAATTTGGATGGAATTATTAATTGCTATTTTCCAATCTCCTGGATCAACAATATTTAATTTAGGTCCTATCTCATTAAGATGGTACGGCGTATTAATAGCGTTATCTGTATTAATAGGATTAAAGTTATCAACTTATCTTGCAAAAAAAAGAAACTTATCACAGGGATTGGTAAGTGATTTACTTCCAATTTTAATTCTTTCATCAATTATCGGAGCTAGAATTTACTACGTTATTTTTGAATGGGAGCTTTTTAGTGGTGAAAATTTCTGGACAAGCATAACTATTTTTGGATTAAATTTTCCATTACCAAGTGCTTTAGAAATTTGGGGAGGAGGCATTGCTATTCACGGAGCATTAATTTTAGGGACTTTATCGGTATATATTTTTGCTAAATATAAAAATATAAATTTCTTGAATTTAATTGACATCCTTTTCCCTTCTGTTGTTCTTGGGCAATGTATTGGAAGATGGGGAAATTTTTTTAACAATGAAGCATTTGGGCTCCCAACTCAATTACCTTGGAAATTATTTATTCCTTTAAGTAACAGACCCTATATATTCTTAAGTGAATCTTATTTTCATCCAACTTTTTTATATGAATCTGTTTGGAACTTTATAATTTTTATAACACTTATCACAATATTTCATCTTGGATTAAGAAAAATAATTAATCTCCCAAATGGGGTAATTTGTTTTACATATTTAATAATGTATGGTTTTGGAAGATATTTTATTGAAGCACTAAGAATCGATCCATTATGCATAAACTCGCTACCTCCTATGTGCCAAGGTGGAATAAGAATGGCGCAGTTAATTAGTATATTATTTGTTATTATTGGATTGATAGGCTACTTTATTATTTACAAAAGAAATAATATTTTAGTCTCTAAAGAAATTAAATCTAACAATAAGGTTTTGTGAGCATAATTAGCATTATTGGTGTCGGACCCGGCGCAGCAGATCTTTTAACAATAAGAGCTGTAAATAAAATCAAAATTGCTGACGTTGTTGTATGGACAGATTCATTAATTTCACCTGAAATCATTCAACTTGTCTCTAGAGAATCAGAATTAATATCTACTAGCTCTCTTACCCTTGAAGAGATTTTACCAATTATGATAAGTAAAACTAAAGAGGGGAAAAAAGTAGTTAGGCTTCATGATGGAGACCCTTGCTTGTATGGCGCTATTAATGAGCAAATAAAACTTATTGAGAAAGAGAACATTAAAGTTGAAATCATTCCGGGAATAAGTGCTTATCAAGCAACTGCTGCAGCTTTAAAATCAGAGCTCACTATTCCAGAAATCACGCAAACAATAGTTTTATGTAGAGCAAGTGGTAGGACTGGAACACCTGAAAGGGAGTCATTAGAAAAACTTGCTGCGTTAAAATGTTCACTTTGCATTTACTTAAGTGCCAGACACGTCAAGCAGGTCCAAAAATTACTTCTTAAATTTTACCCGCCGCAAACTCCATTAGCCATTGGTTACAGAGTTTCCTGGAAAGATGAATGGATGACTTTAACGACTATTGACCAAATGGAATATATTTCTAGGAAAGAAAAACTTGAAAGGACAACTATTTATATAGTCAGTCCTGCTTTAAATAAACAAAATACAAGGTCTAACTTATACAAAAAAAGTCATAAGCATATTTTTAGACCTAATTGAAAAATTATAAAATTCATTAATGACTTAACAAATAAATTATAAAATTTTACTTTTAAATAAGAAATTACTGAAAGTTTAGCTAATCTGAATTAGTTATAAAATTAACTTTTGGAAAATATTGATATAAATCAAATTCAGAACTCTTCAAAAGAAACTAATGAAAAGTTAATAAAAGTTGGAGCTTTTCTCCGAGAAGCTAGGCAAGGGAGAAATCTTACTGTAGATGAACTTTCCCAAAGTTTGAGAATAGCTAAGGAACAAATAATTGCTCTTGAAGATGGAAAGTCTGATCTGCTTCCAGAAAAGGTTTTTGTACGCGCAATGGTAAGGCGAATATCAGAAAAATTAAACTTAGAGACGGACTTTATTCTTGATGAGTTGAAAGGAAGAGATGTTTCAATAAAAGATTTATTTGAGAAACAACAGATTAATGTTGACTTTTTTCAATTAAAAAAATTAATACCTTATACCACAATTTTTTCAGGATTTTTGGGCTTGATATGCTCAATGATCTTTATAAGTTATGTACAGAATACAACTAGCACTAATAATCAAGAAAATTCGAGTCAACTTTTACAAATTAAAAATACTAAAGAAATGTTTTCTTAACAGTCAATAGTAATGTCTATATCCAGAACATCACGACAAGTTTCCAATGACTTATTTAAATTCCAGAGCTCTAAATCAATATTTTGATTAGATATTTCTGGAACTAATTTTAATTTCAATCCAGTTTTAGAATTGTCGACTCTTATTTTATCTACCGCTGGATCAGGTCTCTTATCTATTGATTTTGCTAATCTCAAAATAATAGACATCTTTGCTACAATTTCTTTTTGTTCTTTGGTGATAAGACATTGCCATGCTTCATGTCTTTTTTTCGGGAAGCTTTTTCTATGATATCTAGCAATTCCAGCAACCATTAAATGTTCTCCTCTTGAATATCCCAGTAATTCTCCATGACGTATCAGATACCAAGAATGCTTATGATAGGCAGCTAGGTTAATATGTTGACCGCAAGAGTGAAGTATTGCTGCTGCCCACAGCAAATTTCTTCCTTCTCCTTTATCAAAATGTAATAAACCAAAAGTTTGATCGTATATTTCTAATGCATGTTTGGCTACTCTTCTTGATCTCTTAGTATCGACCATAAATCTCTTTGCCTGATGAAAAACAGTTCTCTCTCGAATATTTCCTTGAAAATTATACTTACTTTGAAACAGTCCTTTTCGAAACATCCAGTCAACAACCATGCCTTCTCTCAGAGCTCTTTCACAAAGGACTACTTCATCAATATTCATCATCCTCATTGAGGTTTGAAGAATTAAAGCACCAGGTATAATTATTTCTGAACGTCTATCACTTATAGATGTTATTTTTTTCAATTGATCTGGTGAATAGTTAATCAACTTTTCAACTAAGTTATCAAGCTTATTTTTAGATATTTTCATACCATGATGTTTTCCTTTACCAATAGAATGTTTGTAATCTATCAAGGAACCAATTGCCATAGCTGTTCCGCTAGTTGCAATCATTAGATGTTTCTCATTAGGTTTAATGCGACGTCTAATTTTATCAACTGCTGGCTCAAGAGATCCTCTTATAAAAGTTTGCAGGAAATGAGTTTCTCTCAACTCATTCTTTTTATTATTAAAAAAATCTCTTTTAAGTCTTACAGCACCAATTTTTGTGCTTGTAAGAGCTATTGCATCATTCGCATCAGCAAGAATTAATTCTGTTGACCCACCTCCTATATCAATAATTAAATGCGGCTTTTCTCCAAATTCCATTCCAGAAAGGACTCCAAGATAAATAAGCCTTGCTTCCTCTGTACCACTTATTAATTCAATATCAATATTTACTTCCGATTTAACCAAGTTTAAAAAGTTATTTCGATTAGGGGCTTCTCTAACAGCACTGGTTGCATAGGTAATCAATTCTTTTACTTTATAGCTGTCCGCAATGTCTTTAAATCTTTTAAGTGTTTTTATAACTCTTGTTACTGCTATATCAGTTAAATCGCCTGAGCCATATTCTTTCTCTCCAAGTCTTGTTGTAGATTTTTCTGCAAGTTCAATACTAAAAGTTTTTAAGGTTAAATCGACCGATGCAATTAACAAATGAGTAGAATTTGTTCCTATATCAATCGCTCCAACATATGTTTTTCCCTCTTGGGTTTTAATCGTTAGATCTTCCCTCATAGAACTCGTTATATGGGAATCTAGGACCTTATTATCATGCATTAAAACATCCTTCAACTAATGACACTCTGACAATAAAGACATAAATTAGAAATATTTTGTCTAATCTTATTTTAAAAATTAATGATGAACTTTAAAGAGAAAAAAAATCCAATCAAACCTTACATTAAGCTTCTGAGATGGGATAAGCCATCAGGACGTTTGATATTACTCATACCCGCGAGCTGGGCTCTATGGTTAACCCCCTCTGGCCCACCTTCTTTAGAGTTTTATATTTTAATCACACTTGGAACTATTTTCACAAGTGGTGCTGGTTGTATTGCAAATGATATTTGGGATAGAAACTACGATAGAAAAGTAGAAAGAACAAAAAACAGACCATTAGCAAATGGAAGCTTAAAAGCTTTAAATGCAAAATTATTGCTCTCCTTAATGATCACTCTAAGTTTAGCTACTTTGCTATTAATACCTTCAGAAAACAAAGAGATTTCAATAAAGATTGCAACCATATCCCTTCCTTTTATACTTTTATATCCCTCAGCGAAAAGATGGTTTAAGTATCCCCAAGTAATTCTCTCAATTTGTTGGGGGTTTTCTGTATTAATACCATGGTCACTGATGGAGGGAAATATAAACTTAAATATCCAATTAATTGCTTGCTTTTTTGGAACTATGTTTTGGACTTTTGGTTTCGATACTGTTTATGCAATGTCTGATAAAAATGATGATATTAATCTAGGTATTAAAAGCAGTGCTATTTCTTTCCATGGGGAAATTATAAGACCAGTAAGTTTTTGCTACTTTTTAACTTCAATATTGATTGGTATCAGCGCATCTTTTTCAGGTGTAAATTTATTATTCTGGCCAATATTTCTTCTTTCATGCTTTGGCATGCAACGAGAAATTTTACTACTTTCTAACAAAGATAAAGTTATTGCTAAATATGGAAAACACTTTGAGAATCAAGTTAAATTGGGATCTTTAATTTTATTGGCATTAATTATTGGTAAAATATAATTAATGGTAACTTTATCACCTAATAAAACTGCCAGACCTCTAAAAAAAGGAGACGAATTTGTAATAGCTGAAACTAGCTCATTTCTTAATGATAAAAATTTAATAGATAAAGGAATTAAAGTACTTACTGAGTGGGGATTGGTTTTCAGAGAGAGGAAGTTATCTCCAAAACCTTGGGGGTATTTGGCAGGTAATGATAAATATAGATTTGAGCAAGTTCACCCATCTCCTACAGCGTCACTTATTGCGTGTGTTAGAGGGGGGTGGGGTGCAGCAAGACTACTTGAACAAGATCAACCTTGGACTAATGGCTGGGTTTTAGGCTATTCAGATATATGTTCATTGTTGCTATCAAGGCTATCAAGAAATTTTGATGGTTGTATACATGGTCCTTTAATTTCATCGATAGGGGAGGAGCCTGACTGGAGTAAAGACAGGTTGAGATCGATCCTCTTTGGAGAGACAATTCCTGATTTAAAAGGAGAAAGCTGGCAAGGGGGAATAGCGAAAGGTCCCATAGTAGCTATGAACCTCACCATAGGAACAAGCCTAATAGGGACTGCTCATATGCCAGATTTAAAAGGATCAATATTGATTTTTGAAGATATCAATGAACAAGCTTATCGAATTGATAGAATGCTTACTCAATGGAGATTAACTGGATTATTAAATAATATAGAAGGAATAGGATTTGGAAATTTTGTTGAATGTAATTCAGATAAAAATGATTATTTTAAAATTGAAGAAATTATCAAAGAAAGATGCATAGATTTAAAGATTCCAATAATAGGGTCATTAGCAATTGGTCATGCCAATGGCAATGCTGCTTTACCTCTAGGGAAAATTGCTTGCTTAAATGGAAACAAAGGAACTATTTCATTTAACTACGAGACTTAAAAATTACTTCAGCAATTTTTAAGTCAAATCTTGTAGTTACTTTTATATTTGATGGATTTGATTCAATAATTGAGATTTTCCAACCTAAGCGCTCATAAAGAGAAGCGTCATCAGTAACATTCCACCCTTTTTCAATTGCAACTTTATGAGCTTTTTTTAATTCTTTAACCTTAAAACATTGAGGAGTTTGTGCAGACCATAAATGAGATCTGTCAGGTGTTTCCACTATTTGCATTTTCTCATTGACTCTTTTAATTGTATCTGTGACGGGAGTTGCTGCTATTACAGAGTTCCCCCTTTCTATAGCAGATGCACACTTATCAAAAAATGATGCCTCTATCATGCAACGCGCACCATCATGAACCATCACATTCTCAGCATCATCAGGTAATGAAGCTAATCCAAGTTGAACAGATTCTTGTCTAGTTGAACCTCCATTTATCCATCTAACCGGTTTAGATAGATCCTCTGAAAAAGACATTATTATTTTTTTATCAACTGGTTGTCCAATAATGCCAATCCATTTTATTAATTTTGATTTTTCTGCTGCTTCTAAAGTCCATGAGATAATTGAACGTCCTGCTAATTCGATCAGAAGCTTATTTTGGGAAGCACCCATTCTCTTCCCGCTTCCAGCTGCTGCTATTAAAAGATGCAAATTTCTCTTGATTTTGGATTATTACTCATCATTGAAACAGATAAAAGTATAAAAAATATTTTTCTTCATTAATTCACATCATGTGTATATAAATTTCTAATAAATATTTTTATATTGACTAGTCATTATTTAATATTAGATAAAATAAGAGCTTATGACTAATTCTCAATCAATCAATGGTAAGACAGCTTTAGTAACTGGCGCTAGCAGGGGTATTGGAAGAGCCATTGCAAAATCACTTGGAGAAGCAGGAGCTGAAGTAATTATCAACTATGCCAATTCCAAAACAAGTGCTGAAGAAGTAGCTAATGAGATAACGAATCTTGGTGGCAAAGCATATTGCTTGAAGGCCGATGTCTCAGACGAATCCTCAGTTAATGAGTTAATAAAAAGTGCTTTAGGAAGGAGTGAAAAAATAGATATACTCGTAAATAATGCTGGAATAACGAAAGATGGTTTGTTGATGAAAATGAAAAGTCAAGACTGGGATGAAGTTTTAAATTTAAATTTGAAAGGTGCATTTTTATGCACAAAAGCAGTTTCTCGCAAAATGCTTAAACAGAGATCTGGAAGAATAATTAATATAAGCTCGGTTGTAGGCCTCATAGGTAACTTTGGACAAGCAAATTATTCTGCATCTAAATCTGGTTTGCTTGGTTTAACGAAAAGTTCAGCAAAAGAGTTTGCCAGTAGAGGAATTACAGTAAATGCTGTGGCTCCAGGATTTATATCCACTGATATGACAAAAGATCTTGAAAAAGAGAACATAATCTCAAATATTCCCTTAGGTTTACTCGGAGAACCTGAGCATATTGCTGGTACAGTTCGTTTCTTAGCACTTGATCCAGCAGCAGCGTACATTACAGGGCAAACAATTAATGTTGATGGTGGTATGGTTATGAGTTAGTTCGTTGAGAACCCAACAAAAAAGAATCTATTTTCAGACAATAGATCTAGCGAATAACTTTTAACATTTAGAACCTTTTCGTTCTTCTCAGGTTTACATTACATTTTCTCTTAATCTTCTTTTGTAACTTGATCTAAAGGACCATTTTAAGTGGGAAACCAGGGAAAGAAAAAAATCTTTTTGAGCTTAAATATATAGAAATAGATGGGCCTGTTCCTCTCAGAAAAACGATTCAAGAAGTAATGACTGCAAGATAGGGAATTAAACCAATAGAGCAAGCGACAAAAAACACAATAAGAAATCAAAAAATCATGACTGGATTAAGGATGGGATAACAAAATTCAAATCATTTTTAAAATCAATTAAGAAAGCAAAGAAATTAGATAGCTAAGGCTGGCTGAAATAAATAATTTACC
>MDTG01194158.1_pt1 | contig 18511 bp, 16 predicted proteins | sample 811421 | NCBI WGS metagenome assembly MDTG01 (sample SAMN05326645, study PRJNA326480) | marine metagenome | isolation source: seawater | place: Pacific Ocean: South East | collected 2011
TCTAAGCACGAAACTCATCTCAAGATTAGATTTCTTTTAAGGGTCGTTATAGACGATGACGTTGATAGGTCACAGGTGTAAAGACAGAAATGTCAAAGCTGAGTGATACTAATTACCCGTAGACTTTAGATTTAATTATATATATTCATTACCTTATATGTCATATTAAAAAATTTATGGTGACTATAGCACTGGGGTCCACCTCTTCCCATCTCGAACAGAGAAGTTAAGACCAGTTGCGCCGATGGTACTAGAGTGAAATCTGGGAGAGTAGGTCGTTGCCGCCCTATAAAAGAGAATCCTGTTTCTAAAAGAAGCAGGATTTTTTTTATATAATCAATTTATGTTTTCTGTTTCTTCTTTTTTGCAGCAGGAAAAAGAATATTATTTAAAATTAATCTATAACCAGGAGAGTTAGGATGTAAGTTAAGATCTGTTGGTGGATCACCAACTTTATGCTGATAATCTTCAGGATCATGACCTCCATAGAATGTCCATGTACCATTTCCAAATTTACCGTGAATATAACGTGCTTCATTTGTAGAATTAGTTTCACCCATTATTAGAACATTTGATTTAATATACTCTTTTTTAAATGAAGTAGTTTGACCCATAAATCCAGCTATAACATTTGTATGATTTTGACATAGCATTGTTGGTACAGGATCCCATTTTGCTGAAAAATCAAATAATGTAAAGAAATCTATTTCTTTTTTAATTTTTCTAGATTCCGTAGCATCTATCGATGAAAATTCATATTTATTAGGGTTTTTAACTAAAGAAAAATCTTTGAAAGCGAATGTGTTATCATAATTTATTTTTTTTTGAGCATTTGGATCTGCAGGATCACCATCAAACATGTGAGCACAGATATCTACACCTTCTGCAGCTAATGCAATATCATAAGAATCAGTTGCAGAGCACATTGCAAATAAGAACCCTCCGCCTGCAGTAAATTCTTTAATTTTTTTTGCAACAGCTAGCTTATGTTCTGAAACTTTTGAGAATCCAGCATCTTTTGCTAATTTTTCATATAATTTTTTTTGTTCCTTATACCAAGTTGCATTCTTAAATGAGACATAAAATTTCCCATATTGTCCAGTAAAATCTTCATGATGAAGATGTAACCAATCATAAAGTGGTAGTAGACCAGCAAGAACCTCTTGATCATAAACTACCTCATAAGGAATTTCTGCATATTTGAGTGCAAGGGTAACTGCATCGTCCCAGGGTTGTTTGTTTTTTGGTGAATAAATTGCAACTTTTGGAGCTTTATTTAAGCTTACAATATCTTGGTTTATTTCAGGAAGAGCAATGGAGTTAAGTATCTCTGTTGACTGTAAATCAGAAATTATTTCAAAATTAACTCCTCTAATACTACATTCGTTTGTAATTTGAGAATATTCTTTTATAAGGAAACTTCCACCTCTGTAGTTTAGTAACCAACTTACTTTAATATTATTCTGTAAACTATAATATGCAATACCATATGCTTTCAGGTGATTATTCTGCTTATCATCCATAGGTAGGAGAATGTAGGAGGCCCATAATTTTGAACAAGAAAAAAGTATAATTATTAGTAATATTCTCTTTCTATTCTTCATTATTCATACTTGATGAATGGGAGATAAATGAAGGTTCATCAATCCCTCCAGAGTTTACTCCATCAAAATAATCTAAATCAGCAAATTTGGCTAATGTATTTATAAATTTAAGCCTAATATTTTCCAAAGAACCATTTCGATGTTTTGCAATAATAATCTCTGCTTGACCTCTTGAATCATCCGCGTTTTCCCACTCGTATATTTTATAATATTCTGGTCGGTATATAAACGTAACTATATCAGCATCTTGTTCAATTGCTCCTGATTCCCTAAGATCAGCCAAAATAGGCCTTTTACTTGTAGAAGTTCTTGATTCAACCCCTCTATTTACTTGTGATAATGCTATCACAGGAATTTTTAATTCTTTAGCTATACCTTTTAAGGAACGTGAGATAGTACTTATTTCTTGTTCCCTATTTCCAATCTTATTTCCACCTGCAGTCATTAGTTGTAGATAATCAACAATGATAATTTTAACTCCGTGATTTTTCACTAATCTTCTGGCTTTAACCCTAAGTTCAAATACTGATAATCCAGGCGTATCATCAATATATATAGGAGCTTCTGCTAGATCTTTAATTTTTTCATGTAGTTGCACAAATTCATATTCTTCTAGATTCCCTTTTCTAAGTTTCCCTGATGGAATCTCTGATTCACTAGATATTAGCCTATTAACTAACTGGTCAGTTGACATTTCTAATGAGAAGATACCTATTGGTTGTTTATGATTGATAGCAATATTTCTACACATAGTTAATGCTAATGCAGTTTTTCCCATTCCAGGTCTAGCAGCGATAATAATAAGGTCTGATTTTTGCCAACCAGATGTTACTCTATCAAGTTGTGAAAATCCAGAAGGAACACCACTTAATCCATCTTCTTTATTTTTTAATTCTTCAATATTATTGATAGCAGATGAAATAAGTTCAGACATTTTACTATAACTTTTTCTTAAGCTACCTTCTGTTACTGTAAATAATTCTTGTTCAGCATTGCTTAATAGATCAAACACATCAATAGTTTCATCGAAAGAGTCTTTTATGATATTTGATGAAATCTGAATAAGAGATCTTTGTATAAATTTCTCAACAATTATTCTTGCATGGTATTCGGTATTAGCTGAAGAAGCTACATTATTAGTAAGTTGTGTAATATAGAATGCTCCGCCTATATTTTCTAATTCACCAGTCTTTTTCAGTTGTTCAATTATAGTAAGTATGTCAACAGGTTTACTATCATTAAATAAGATGATAATTGCATCAAATATTTTTTTATGTTCTAGCTTATAGAAATATTCAGGCCTTAAAATATCTATAGTATCTGATAATGCCTCATTGTCTAACATAAGTGCACCTAATACTGCCTCTTCTAGTTCAATTGCCTGCGGAGGTAGTTTTCCATCTATTTTATTAGTTACACTTTTTATCCTTTTTGTAATTTTTTGTGCCATTTTTTAATCTTTTACAATGCCCATACTTGAGAATTTCATTATTCTTTTTTGCACTAATTTTTTTGAATCTATTTTATTTAAACTATCTATCATTGAAACAATTTCTTTTTTTAAAATTCTAAACATTTTTTGAGGATATGTATGTGCACCTCCAACTGGCTCTTTAATAATACCGTCAACTAAATTGTTTTTAAGCATATCATCCGCGGTAAGCTTTAATGCATCTGCAGCCTGTTCTTTGAAATCCCAACTTCTCCATAGTATTGTTGAGCAATTTTCTGGTGAAATAACAGAATACCAAGTGTTTTCTAACATAAGAACCTTGTCTCCTACGCCGATACCTAGAGCGCCACCAGATGCCCCTTCTCCTATAACAATACAAATAATAGGTACTTTTAATTGCAGCATCTCTATAATATTTCTAGCAATAGCCTCTCCCTGACCTCTCTCTTCAGCTTCAAGTCCAGGATATGCGCCTGGAGTATCAATAAAACATATAATAGGTTTATTAAATTTTTCAGCCATTTTCATCATTCTTAAAGCTTTTCGATAACCCTCTGGGTTAGACATCCCAAAGTTTCGTTTTTGTCTTTGTTTTGTATTTCTTCCTTTTTGTTGACCTATAAACATTACAGAGATTTCATCAATACTCCCCCAACCTCCAACCATTGCTTTATCATCCCTAACATTTCTATCGCCATGTAGTTCTACAAAATCACCTTTTGTAAGAGATTTAATATAATCTAGGGTATATGGTCTATCTGGATGTCTAGATAGTTGAACTCTTTGCCAAGGAGTAAGATTACTATATATTTCTTTTTGACATTTTTCTATTTTCTTTTCTATTTCTTTAATAGTATTTTTTATATCTAGGTTACCTTTGTTACTAAGGTCTTGTGCCTTTTGCATTTGTAACATAAGCTCTTCTAAAGGTTTTTCAAATTCTAAATATTCCATAATTAAAAATTATATAGGGAAACAAATTTAAATAAAATGATATTTATTGGGCAGAAAAAGATGATGTGATTACCTTTGTTGTTGAAAACTAATTTTATATGATAAATTTTCCATCTGCAAAAATTAATATTGGCCTAGATATTATAAAGAAAAGGGAAGATTCATATCACAATATTTCATCTATTTTTTATCCAATCTTATCATTAACCGATATACTAGAGATAACTGAATCAACATATTTCTCGTTTAATACTAGTGGTCTTCGTATACCAGAAGGTGAAAATTTGTGTGAGAAGGCATTTCGACTATTAAAAGAAGATTTTTCTTTTCCTAATATAAATATTCATTTACACAAACAGATACCTATAGGCGCTGGTCTTGGAGGTGGATCTTCTGATGCAGCTTATACGTTAAAAGGTATTAATAAGTTATTTAATCTAAATATTAACTTTAATCAATTAAAAGAATATGCTTTACAGTTGGGAGCAGACTGTCCTTTTTTTATTGATAATACTCCTAAATATGTGGAGGGAATAGGTGATAAAATGACTAGTATTAATCTTGATTTAAGTAATTTTGAAATTAAGTTAATAAACTCTGGAATACATATACCGACCAAAGAAGCATATTCTAATGTTATTCCTTCAATTCCTGAATATAGTGTGTTAGAAAGTATAAAGAATCCAATCAATGATTGGAAATTTACAATTAAGAATGATTTTGAAATGAGTATTTTTGAAAGATTTCCTAAATTAAAAAGCATTAAAGAGCATCTATATAATGAAGGTGCTGTATATGCTAGTATGACTGGTAGCGGTTCTAGTATATATGGTATATTTGCAAAATCAAATTCTAATTTAGAATAAAATATAAATTATGAAAAGAATATTATACATATTAATATGCCTGCCAGTTTTTGGTTTTGGACAACAAACTTATGTCCCAGATGATAATTTTGAACAAGAATTAATTAATTTAGGTGTAGATTTTGTACTTGATGATTATGTTATAACATCAGGAATTGATACTATTACAGTGCTATATATTAATAATCTAGGTATTAATGATTTAAAAGGTATTGAGGATTTTATAGCTCTCAGAGAATTGTTTTGTTATTCTAATCAGATTTCATCTTTAGATTTGTCAAATAATAGTAATTTATTTGAAGTGTCATGCGGTAATAATCAGCTAATTTCATTAAACTTAAGAAATGGTAATAATCTTGGGTTATGGTATTTTATGTCAATGAATAATCCATCACTTAGTTGTATTGATGTTGATGATGTAGCGTGGGCTGACTATAATTGGGCTAAAGATACTTGGACTACATTTAGTACTAATTGTGGATCTGTAGCAGTTACAGAAAGAATATATGAGAAAAGATTATTAAATGTAGTTGATATATATGGAAATAAAATTATTCCTAAACCTAATATTCCATTGTTGTATATTTTTGATGATGGTACAGTAGAGAAGAGGTTTTTTGTTGACTAATTAGGATTCTTATTTATTAAATTTATAAATTTTATTAATTGAAATGAAGGAACTAGTATTATCTAGGAAACACACAGAAATAGGTGCTAAAATGGTAGATTTTGCAGGATATTCTATGCCGGTTCAGTATGAAGGGGTTAATTTAGAGCATAAGGCAGTTAGAGAGAGTGTAGGTGTTTTTGATGTATCTCATATGGGTGAGATTTTTATTAAAGGTGATAAAGCAGAAGAATTTTTACAATACATAACATCTAATGATGTCTCAAAACTTTCTCCAGGTAAGGTTCAGTATACATGTTTTCCAAATGAGAACAATGGTATTGTTGATGATCTTCTTGTTTATATGATTGACATTAACTATTATTTGTTAGTTGTTAATGCCTCCAATATCGAGAAAGATATAAAATGGTTAAATTCAAATAATAGTAAATATAATTGTATAATTGATAATAAGTCAGAATATTATTCACTATTAGCTATACAAGGGCCAAAGTCTATTGATTTACTACAGGAGTTAACAGATTATGATCTTAAAAAGATAAATTATTATAATTTCAAGATTATTAATATTTCAGGTATAAAAGATGTGTTAGTTTCAAGAACTGGATATACAGGAGAAATTGGATTTGAATTATATATTAGAAATGATTATGCTAGCAAGTTATGGGATTCCTTATTTAGTACAGATATTAAACTAACGCCAGTTGGATTAGCCGCACGAGATACTTTAAGATTGGAGAAAGGCTATTGTCTATATGGAAATGATATTGATGATAGTACATCACCTAATGAAGCAGGATTAGGTTGGATTACTAAATACAATAAAGAGTTTGTTAATTCAGTAAATCTTAAGAGAGAAAAAGAATTTGGAGTAAGTAGAAAGTTAATTGGTTTAGAAATTATTTCTAAAGGGATTGCTAGAAAAGGTTATAATATAATAGATGATGAAAATAATATAATTGGTTCAATAACTTCAGGAACAATGTCACCAACATTAAAAAAGGCTATAGCTCTAGCATATCTTGATATAGAATTCACTAAAGAAGGTACAATAGTTTTCGTTGAAGTAAGAAAAAAGAGAATTAAAGCTCAGGTTGTCAAAGCTTCTTTTGTGTAATGATTAATAAAAGAAAAATTACTACTTGCTTTGTAGCAGATTGGTTTAGAGTTGATAGAGACTCTAATGAGACAATAGTTGTCATAGATATTTTAAGAGCAACTAGCGTAATTAGTACAGCTTTCCATTATGGAATCAAAAGCGTTATTCCTGTTCAAGATTTGAATGAAGCTAAAACATATATTGGAAAAGAGAATCATATTGTAGCAGCAGAGAGAGATGCAAAACCAATTAAAGGATTTGCTTTTGGAAATTCTCCTTTTAATTATATGAATGATAAGTTAGCAGGTAATACTCTTGTTTTAACTACTACTAATGGAACTAAGGCATTAAAGATGGCAAGTAATAATAGATGTATTACAGCATCATTTATTAATTTTCAAGCGGTATTAGATTATTTGTTGTTACAAAATAATGATGTTGTTTTACTCTGTTCAGGTTGGAAGGGGTTATTTAATTTAGAGGATACTATTTTTGCAGGAAAATTAGCTGATAAGTTAATGGATAATGGTTTTAATCATACTAATGATAGTACGCTTGCAGCTAGGCATATTTATAAAAATATACAACATGATCTATTTACTTTTCTAAGTAATTCATCCCATAGAGAAAGATTGAAATCTTTAAACATGGAAGAGGATACTAGATTTTGTTTATCACCAACATTTTATTCTGATATTGTGCCTGTCTTAAGGGATGGTTTATTAGTAGGACATTGTAAGACTTAATTTTTTATTTATAAATTATAAAATAACTCATGAGGATTGCACTTATTGAGGCATTTTTTTCAGGTTCGCACAAGAAATGGGCATTGGAATTACAGAGTTTCACTTCTCATACTATTGATATATATTCATTAAGTGGAAATTATTGGAAATGGAGAATGCATGGAGGAGCTATAACTTTAGCCAATAAATTTCTTGAAAAAGGAAAAAAATATGATTTGATTATTACTACTGATATGATGGATGTTGCACTCTTTAAGTCTCTAATCATTCATAAGTATGCTGATATACCAATTGCAGTTTATTTTCATGAGAACCAGTTGTGTTATCCTTGGTCTGAAAATGATCGGGATGTAAAAAATAATAGAGACTCACATTATGCATTTATAAATTTTTCTTCTGCACTAGTGTCTGATAGGATTTTTTTTAACTCACATTTTCATAAAAATATTTTTCTTAATTCTTTACCAAATTTTCTAAAAGGATTTCCAGATCATAATGAAATATCTAGTATTGAAAAGATTGCAGAAAAGTCACAAGTATTACATTTAGGTTTGGATCTAATTAAATTTGATAAACATAAATGTAAGTTAAACTCAAAACCATTAATACTTTGGAATCATAGATGGGAGTATGATAAAAACCCTATAGATTTCTTTGAAGTACTTTACAGAATGCAAGAAGAAAATTTGGATTTTAAGGTTGTGATTCTAGGAGAAAATTTTAGAAAAGTACCTGCAGAATTTGAAATAGCAAAAGATCGATTAAAGGAGAAAATTATATATATGGGTTATGCTGATAGTTTTAAGGATTATGCAGAGTGGCTTTGGAAAGCTAATATATTACCTGTGACTTCAAATCAAGACTTCTTTGGTGGTAGTGTTGTTGAAGCGATATACTGTAATTGTTTTCCACTTCTTCCTAATAGATTAGCGTATCCAGAACATTTACCTGTATCTGATGATATGTTTTTTAATAACTTTGAAGAGCTTTGTGTGAGGTTAAAAAACCTTATTATTAATTTCCAAGATTTGAATAATGTTAGCAGATATATAAGAAAATACGATTGGAATATTCTAATAGATAAGTATGATAAAGAATTTATGGAAATAAAAAAGCTCTATTAATTATAGAGCTTTTTTATTAATTAAATATAATAAATGTTACATATATATTTTAGTTACCAAACGTGTATCCGAAAGTAAGGTAGATAGCAGAATTTTTAACTGAATCTTGCTCTTCATCTGAAGGTAAATCATCTTCTTCATATGATAAATTTGATAAACCTAATGCATAACCTGCACTTACACTCATAGCGTCATTAATAGAATAAGAAGCCCCAATATTTAATCCGAAATCCATAGCTTTTATACCATCATCATCATCACCATCTCCAAACTTAATTGATTCTGAGGACGACTCTGAAATATCTACGCCAGTACCTTTAGCTGTATATTCATATTCCGATTTACCACTCATAGCATAAGCAAGATATGGTCCAACTGAAAGCGACATCGCATCAGAAACATGATAAGCTACACTTGGTGAAATATCTAAATAGTTAAGTGATACTGTACTAGTAGCCTTCATAGTAATACCATTTTCAGACATTTCATTTGTTTCTTTGGTTCCTGATTGTTTAAATACTGCTGAAATATTCAGACTCATTGCATCTGAGATTTCCATTGCATAATTTCCGCCAATTATCATCCCTATTTTCATGCCATTTTCAGCACCATCAATATTAGTAACAATATTTGCCATGTTAAGACCAGCTTTAACGCTCAATTGCGCAAAAGAGATTGTTGTAGTTAAAGCAACTACAGTTAAAATTGTAAATAATTTTTTCATAATTTGATTTTAAAGTTAATAAGTCTCAAAATTACAAAAATAAATCATAATGTATGATAATGTTTATTTTTATCTTATAAGATTTAATAAGATTGATATTTATGAGTTTAGCATTACTGGCATAACTAGCATTAGGGTATCCTCACCTTCATCTTGACTGTCTAGAGGTAAAATAATACCTGCTCTATTTGGGGCACTCATTTCAATACTAATTTGGTTAGCACCAATATTACTTAACATCTCAATAACAAATTTCGAGTTAAAACCAATTTCCATATCTTCTCCTTCATATTGGCATGTTAGACGTTCTTCAGCTTGATTTGCGAAATCTAAATCCTCGGAAGTTATTAGTAATTCATTACCAGTAATCTTTAATTTTATTTGATGAGTGGTTTTATTAGCGAAAATAGATACTCTTTTGATAGAGGCTAAAAGATCATTAGTTTCTATACTTAATTTATTAGGGTTTTCTTTTGGTATAACAGCTTCATAATTAGGATATTTACCATCTACTAAACGGCAAATTATAGTCATATTACTAGCCTTAAATAATGCATTAGTATCATTATATTCCATTCTTACATCTGCTCCTTCTCCTAAACTATTTTTAAGTAGTGTAAGCGGTTTCTTAGGTAATATAAATGATGCTGAATTATTAGCTGTTATATCATTTCTTGTAAGACAAACTAGTTTATGCGCGTCAGTAGCTACAAAAGTTGTTTTCTCCTTTGAAAGTTCGCAGAATACACCAGACATTACTGGTCTAAGTTCATCATTTCCAGATGCAAATAGTGTCTTATTTATAGCTTTAATTAAAATATCAGAACTAATATCTGCATATGATGAGGATTCTAATGATGGAACTTTAGGAAATTCTTCTGGATTTTGACCTGCTAGTTTATATTGACCATTTTGAGAATTAATTTCAATACCAAAGTTTGTGTTATCAACAAGGAATGTAAGTGGCTGTGATGAGAAAGTTTTTAGGGTATCAAGAAGAAGACGTGCTGGTATTGCAATTTTTCCTTCTTCCTCAGCATTTGCACTTATTTTTGTCATCATAGTTGTCTCTAAGTCTGAAGCAATAATATTAATCTCACCACCTTTTATATCAAATAAGAAGTTGTCTAGAATTGGTAATGTGTTATTACTCGAAAGAACACCATTTAGTTTTTGTAGTTCTTTCAATAAGGCTGTACTTTCAACGTTAAATTTCATATGACTTAAATTATTATTTGCGAATATAAAATATTAGTAATTATATAGATAGTTATTATTCTATCAATTCATTAATATTAATTAACAGTTTGTTGAAAACATAATTTTGTATCAGCATTATATCCCCTGAATTATTATTAGCATACATTCTCTGTGCAGTATATTTTTCACTTTCTTGTCTTGGTTCGCCTTTACTTCTTATTTCATAGATATCTAATGAATCTATTCCATTATTATGTTCTATTATTAAGGAAAATATTTTTTTCTCATCAGTTAATTTATCTCTTGCATCATCATTTCTGTAGGCTTCACAATTTATATTATTAAAAAGATTAAGATATGTGATTAATTTTTCTTCTTTAATAGATTTTACTCTGTTTTGGAAGTCTAATAGTATAAATTTTTCATCTAATTTTTTAATAGTGAATGATGAATCATTACCTTTTATATTGATCATTCGCAGAGATTCTATTTTTTGAGCATTTAGATTAAAAACACTTCTATCTCTCCACACTGTATAGTCTATTCTTTGACCTTGAATACCATACCTAGGGCCCAAAACCCCATTAAAACCAACAATATTCATTATATACGGCTGTTTACTTCCACTAAGTAGCATATAAGTCCCAGCATGATCAGAAGTATTATTTCCGATTGTATATGTTTTTATTGGTTTTTTCTCATTTTTTATATAGATCTCTATCTTTACTCCATTGGCAGCCAAATTTCGTATTACTTGATTATAGTTGCTCTCAGGAATAGGTCTTTGAACACTAATATTCTTAATTGTATGTAGTATAGTCTTCATAGAACTATTCTTTACATTATAATTATTGTTTACGCGCCAACTATTATATTTTTTATCTAAAGTTATATTATTTCCTTGCATGTCTGCAAGAAATATCTTTGTTATACTTGCGGTGTCAGAGATTGCAAAGTCATATTCAAGATTCGTTTTGCGACTATTTTTGATTTGCCATATTAGTAAGATTAGAAGGCAGATGATTGATAATTTAATAATCAGTTTCTCTTTTTTCTTACGCATACTTCTTTCTTTTATTATATTTATAGATTAATCCAAAAGTTATAATTAATATTATTGGTATCAATATATTTATAAGTTGAATGATATTTCTGTTTTTTTGCACTTTTTCTTTATCTAGTAATCTCAGCTTGATCTTTTTAGTTTTTAATGGGCTTAAAATTAGATCTTTCATATTATCACTTAGATAATGTATGCAATTTATTATGAAGTTTTTATTTCCTGGATATACAAATTTTCCAAATTTATCATACCCAAGTGGATATATGTTACCTGTTTTCTCTGAAAAGTTATTACGAATCATATCGCCATCACTTATTATAATCATTTTAGAGTTTTTGCTCTTTTCTCTGAACTCTATATTATTATTCTTAGGGCGTATTCTATTTCTGAAAACAGATTTAAATTCTCCTTCTAAAAGTAAAGCTATAGGTATGTTTGGAGAGTTAAAGTATTCTTCTTTAGGTATGTTCTTTAATATACCTAAGCTAATCCTTTGGGGACTTGGTACTACTCTAGATTTATTAGAGCTATGAAGCAAAATTTCCTTTCTTATATTATTCTGTATTGTATCAATAGAACTTACAAATTCACATTTAATCGCATCTATTCCTTTAGATATCTTATGTTCAGAAATAGATAGTAGTAGCGGGTAGTATGGCCAAGAAAAAAAAGATTGCTGGGGAGAATTTCCAGTATATCCAGTAATTATTGGGATTTCAGCTGCTCTTTTATCTTGAATTAGATCTGAATTTATTCTAGCTCCATATACGAATAGCATATCATCCAAGTTAAGATTGTTATTAGTAGCAATAAAATAACCATCGTTAGCACTTAAAGAATCCATATCTGCATTTACTCCATCTACAAGCCATAAGATATTACCTCCCGCCATGATATATTGATCAATTAATAACTTCTCTAGATTATTAAATGGTTTTGAGGGTTTAGCTATAATAATTACTTTATAGGATTTTAGTTTTTCTAGTTGCTTTGCTAGGTTTGGCTGGTTAGAATTACTATCAATTTCAAATTTAGTAATATCAAAATGCTCCAAATCATAATATTCTGATAAAGAAAAATTATTTTGCATTACTGAGTAAGAAATGTCAGCAACTTCTATATTATTTAATTCACCATGTCCTGACAAGAAAGCAATGCTTTCTTTCTTTTTTCTAGTCAGTTTTGAAATTGCTGTGATAAATTCATATTCTAACATCTCTATAGATTTATTTAACGCTATCTGTGGAGATAAGCCAACCTCATTCTTTAACAGTTCCAGGGTAATATTTTTTTCTTTATAATACAGAACGGCCCCAGGAAAAATTATCGAGCTTCTCATTCCAGACTTCTCTTTTACTTGCAAGTCTGTTGGTTTTAATCCTAAATCAATTAATTGTTGGTATACTGCATTTCTTTCTTCTTCAGAATCACTCTCTGATGGGTTAATAAATACGAAATTGAATCTATTACCAGCAATATCTTTAAATTTTTCTAAAATCTCTCTGGTATTTTTTTCAAGACGTTTGAAACCAGATGGATATTCTCCTTTTAAAAAGACTTTTACATAAACAATATCATCCAGATTAAGTAAAGTCTCTTCTGAAATATCTGATATTGTATGTCTTTTCTCAGCTGTAAGATCATAATTGAAGTTAATATAATTTCCTAATAAGTTAATGAGTAATATAAGTATTATAGAATATAATATTGATTTAAATGACTCTCTTTTTCTCATCTTTTATGGCTTATTATGGTCTTACAGAGCATTAAGAAAAGAAAGCAAATACTTAGGAAGTATACTACATCTCTTGAATCTACTATCCCTTTACTCATTGTATTGTAGTGTTTAGCAATACCCATATTATTGATAATTAGGTCGTAATTTTGTAATAAAGACATTTTGCTTATAATATCAAATCCATAATAGGTTATTGAATTTAGAGTAATTGCAATTAAGAAAGCTATAACTTGATTATTACTTAAAGATGAAGCAAAGATTCCAATTGCTATGAATGATGAAGAAAGCATAAAAAGTCCAAGATAAGAACCAAAAACACCACCTATATCTAGATTCCCAATTGTTTCACCTAAATAGTAGATGCTGAAAAAATATATTAATGTAGATAATATTGCAAATAGAACTAGAATATTTGCTGCCAAGAATTTGCTAAAAACCAAACTCCAACATGATATTGGTTTTGTTATCAGAATCTCAATTCTTCCGGATTGATATTCTTCTGAAAACAATCTCATACATATTGATGGGATAAATATAAGTAATATAATAGGTGATAAAGTAAAGAATGGATCTAGTGTAGCATATCCATAATCTAATAAATTAAACTCACTACTAAATACCCAAAGGAACAATGTATTAGTCAATAGGAATAGTATAATAGTTAGCAACCCAATTGAGGAACTAAAAAATTGATCTATTTCTTTTTTACATAATGCTCTCATCATTTAAATTCTATTCTTATATAATCATGTATCTTTAGTCCTAGCAAGTCAGTAGCTCTACCTTTATTCTGAGCTATCTCTAACATACCGTTAGCAGAAAATATGGCTAATTTTTCACCCTCTCTTGCCTCTTTATATTTTTCTTTTAATTCTGAAATTTTCTCATTTTCTCTTCCAAACAGGATTGAGAATGATCTATCTTTTCTTACCTTATGAAATAACGTCCTACTAATATTTGTAGTTGCATTACCATAACTGTCAATATATATAACAGCACCTTTTATTATGTCTTTTCCAGTTTCAGTTTCGTGTTCAGTTACAGGTTTTAACTCAGATTTTATATTACTAAATTGGGTAATCTCTTTTCCAATAACTTCAAGTGTACCGCCTCTTGCAATATGACAAGCAGCAATAACAAATACATCTTTTATGGGAAATGTTAAAGAATCAGAATGTTGAGATATATTTAATTCAACAATTTTTTCAGGCTTAAGCTCGTCAAATAGGAGAGAAAAAACACCATTGTCAGTTCCAATAAAATAATGATCATCATAATATACAGCTAGATGAGAGTTGTCAAATGATAGCTCTGTATCAACTCCTAATATATGTATACTACCTTTTGGAAAATCTTTATAACAGTTTCTTACCACATATGCATTTTGTGATATATTGAAAGCTTCAATACTATGACTAATATCTACTATTCTTACATCTGTCAACTGACTAAGTATTTCTCCTTTAATTGAAGCAACATAATGATCCTTCATTCCTAGGTCAGTAGTTAAAGTAATAATAGACATTTTTTAATAACTAATATATAAAAAAATTGTTAATTTGCAGAGTTCAAAAGTAATGATAAAACTATTGAAAATGATTATTTAATGAGTGAAAAAATAATAAAGATTGAAGAAATTGATTTAGCACTACTTTCTGGCCCTAGTAATAAAAACTTTGAACGAATTTCTGGATTTTTCCCAGCACTTAAGATAATTGCTAGAGGAAATACGGTAAAGGTTATTGGTAGCTCTAAAGAAATATCATTCTTTAAGAAGAAATTTGATTCCATTATAAATTATATTAAGGAGTATAATAGTTTGACGGTTAGACAGATCGATCAGCTTCTTATTGAAGATCAGAATCTTTTGATGACCGAGGGAGATGATTTAATCCTTCATGGTCAGAAAGGAAGAATAATAAAAGCTAAAACTATAAATCAGAGGGAGCTTGTAAAACAGTCATATATTAATGATATGATATTTGCAATTGGTCCAGCAGGTACTGGTAAAACATATACTTCTGTTGCTTTAGCTGTTAGAGCTTTAAAACATAAACAAGTTAAACGAATTATTTTAACTAGACCAGCAGTCGAAGCAGGGGAGAATCTTGGTTTTTTACCAGGAGATTTAAAAGAGAAATTAGATCCATATCTACAGCCTCTTTATGATGCGCTAATAGATATGCTACCTGCTGATAAGTTAGTTGATTATTATGAACAGGGAGTCATTCAGATTGCACCACTAGCATTCATGAGAGGAAGGACTTTAGATAATGCGTTCGTTATATTAGATGAGGCTCAAAATGCAACTGAAAGTCAGATAAAAATGTTTTTAACTAGAATGGGGAGGTCTGCAAAGTTTATTATTACAGGTGATGTGACTCAAATTGATTTACCTAGAAATCAACCTTCCGGTCTACTCCTAGCCAAGAAAATATTAATGAAAACAGATGGAATTAGTTTTGTAACACTTAATGAGAATGATGTGATACGTCATCAATTAGTAACCCGAATAATTAAAGCATTTAATAAACTTAAAAATTAATAAAATGAAAAACACTATCTTAAAAACTGAATTTAATTTCCCAGGCCAAAATAATCTATATAAAGGGAAAGTTAGAGATGTATATAGTATTGATGAAGATAAACTTGTAATGATTGCTACTGATAGAATCTCTGCTTTTGATTGCGTTCTTCCAAGAGGAATCCCTTATAAAGGTCAGGTGTTGAATCAAATCGCGTCTTCTTTTCTTAAAGCTACAAGTGATATCGTTCCAAATTGGTTAGAAGCAACACCAGATCCTTCTGTGTCTGTTGGTAAGAGATGTGAGCCATTCAAAGTAGAAATGGTTATTAGGGGCTATCTTACAGGGCATGCATGGCGTGAATATAGAGATGGAAAGAGAATGATATGTGGTGTGCCAATGCCTGATGGAATGAAAGAAAACGATAAATTTCCAAGCCCACTAATTACCCCGACAACCAAGGCTGATATAGGTCATGATGAAGATATAACTAGAGAAGAAATTTTAGCTCAAGGAATTGTTGAGGAGAAAGATTATATTATGTTAGAGAATTATACTAAAGAACTATTTGATAGAGGTAGTAATATGGCAGATGAAAGAGGTCTAATATTGGTAGATACTAAATATGAGTTTGGTAAGGATAAAGATGGAGTGATTACTTTGATAGATGAAATCCATACCCCAGATTCATCTAGATATTTTTATAAAGAAAGTTATCAGGAAAATCAAGATAATGGAGAGAAACAAAAACAATTATCTAAGGAATTTGTTAGACAATGGTTAATTGAGAATGGTTTCCAAGGGAAAGATGGACAGGATATTCCATTTATGAGTGATGATTTTGTTAATTCTGTATCTGAAAGATATATTGAGCTTTATGAATATATTACAGGTGTAGATTTTATAAAAGAAGAAGTTGATGATGTTATAAAGCGAGTAGAGAATAATATTCTTTCCTATCTTTAATAAAAAATCTTAAATTTGCATAAAACACTATCTATTATGAAGCATCTTCTTATATTGATTTCCCTTCTTTATGTAACTTCAATTTCTGCACAGATTAATATTGGAAATAACCAAACTATATGTCTTGGGGATGCTGCGCAATTGATTGCTTCAACATCTGTACAGGCTAGTACAGATTCATATCAGCAAACAAATATAATATATTCTCCTGAACTAGTAGCAGGGACACCAATTTCACTCACAGATGATGATGTTCAGGGCCCTTTTCCAATAGGATTTAGTTTTCAATTCTATGGTAATAATTATTCTGATTTCTATGTTGGTTCTAATGGGTGGATTGGTTTTAGTAGTGGGCAGCCTACTGCATTGTCAGCTATGCCTATCCCAGATTCATTAGGATTTCTTCCAAGAGATTGTATTATGCTTTCTTGGGAAGATTTAAATCCTTCAACTGGAGGTCAAGTAGTGTATCAAACTATTGGGAATGCACCAAATAGAAAATTTGTTTTGACATTTGATAATGTTCCTTATTATTCTACTGTTATCCCAGTTAGCTCTCAAGTGGTGCTTTATGAAGGAAGTAATGTAATTGATAATCATACTATTGATAAACCCCTACATACGAATCCATCTGTTCAAGGTATTCATAACTTATTAGGAACAAGAGCAACAGTTGTTCCAGGTAGGAATGCTGTTGTATGGTCTACAAGTAATGAGTCAGTTCGTTATTTTCCATCTGGAGTAACTTGGTTTGATGTTAATACTTCCCAAATGATTGGAGTAGGGGATACTATTAATTATTCTCCAACACAATCTACTCTCATAGCAGCTCAAATAATTGATAGTACTGGTCAGGTACATTCTGATACAATCCAGGTTAATGTCCTAAATACACAGATATCACCATCAGGATTGTCATTGTGTAATGGGCCAGTAACCTTAACAGCAGCTCCAAATTTTGCTCTATATGTTTGGAATAACAATTCTGCATCACCTCAGCTTCTTGTAACATTGCCAGGTACTTACTATGTTAATTGTACTAGTAGTAATGGTTCGGTTTGTCAATCTCCACCTGTTACTATCTTCGCAGATACTATTCCTACATCATTAGGAACTGCAGATTCTATTGAGATTTGCCAAGGAGATACAGTTCATATTACTGGTCCACCTGGATATAGTAGTTATATTTGGAGCACTGGTGAAACAACTAATGATATATATACCACTATGATAGGGGACTATTCGTTAATTACTTTAGACGCTAATGGTTGTGTAGGTATTTCAGATACAACAAGTATTTCTATTAGAATTTTAGATCCAGATATCTTTGCTGATTATATGACAATATGCAATGGTATGAATGGTACATCTATTTATACAAATAATTTATATCAATCATATCTATGGAATAATGGAAATACTTTTAGTAGTATTTATACTTCAAATGCAGGTGATTACTGGGTAACAGTTACAGATGCTGGAGGATGTAGTGGTACATCAGATACTATTACTATTGTAAATGGTAATTATAATTTTGATTTATTACCATCAGACTCATTATTTCTTTGCACACCTAATAGCAATGTAGTGATGGATGCTGTAAATGCTGGTACTTTTGTACAGTATCAGTGGAGTACTGGAGCTACAACACCAACTATTTCAACAAATACAACTGGAAGTTATTATTGTATTGTAGAAATATCAATTTTTGGTGGTAGTAGTTGCTATGGTTTTTCAGATACAGTAGAAGTATTTGGGATTAACCCACAATTATCTTATAGTGGCTTATCGCTTTGTGCTGGTCCAGTTAGTTTAAATACA